>VOFB01001798.1_pt1:25000-99397 | contig 99397 bp, 97 predicted proteins | sample 5384141 | NCBI WGS metagenome assembly VOFB01 (sample SAMN12384721, study PRJNA508395) | human gut metagenome | isolation source: healthy gut A | host: Homo sapiens | reverse complement strand
CTTCGATTTTCCGTTGGTTGTGCTGACGGTAAACGATACCGATATGGACTGGTATTATGCCCTTATCGCAAGAACCGGTCTCAGCAGCGACTTTGACCAAAGCACGGAATTCCGGAACGAAGCACGTGTTGTTGCACTGTTCTTCAGCTATGCTACCGTTGAATTCCTTGACATGCAGGATCAGGTTCCCGCACACTGCATGACGCTCACACACAGCGAAACAAGCAAGTAAAGTGTAATCCTGCTGCGCCGCGCTCGATAGTCTCTCTGCATCACGCAAAGTTCTCTTTCGAATTCGCGGTCAATTGAATCGGCAACAACCGACAGCCTGCCGCTCGGGCTTCATCGCTCGGGCGGCAGGTTTTGTTTCTGCCGTTTTTACACCGTGAAAAATGAATTGTTAACAAATTGTTCACAATTTCAGGGCAAAACCGGGTTGACCCCGCTGCTTGGATATGTTATTCTTTTTGTATACCGGAACTGCATCGGAATTCAGTCCTTTGCAAAACAATCTGCGCAAAAAACGTCCCGCACCCGACGGCCGATAAATCCGTTGGGGAAGTGAACAAATCACTCTCAGTTTCAAGGAGGTATTCAAGCAATGAAAAAACCTTTCTCTTTCTCTTGTTTTCGTGTTGCTGCTGTCCGCATTTGTTCTTGCATCCTGCAAGGGAACCGACAAAGACGCACAGAACACCGCCCCGCCGCATTCGGCTGCTTCCGAAACCGCCGCGCCGACGGATACCCCCGCCGCCGCACCGGAAACCGAAGCCCCAACGGCAGACCCCTATCCGAGACCCGATCCCGTAACCGTCGAATGGCTTGCAGCGGAAATGCAGCGCCGCTATTACGTCAGCTGTATGAACCTTGAACTTATGGATTTTTCCGATATTATGGACAGGAACGAGGATACCGATCTGTTCTTTTGGGATAATCAGCTTGAGATGGCTTGGAGTATTCGGTCATGACGGCAATTTCGTCAGTGTGACCATTGAGGAGACCGCATATGTTAAAAAATCATAAACGAAACAGAAACCGAAATCACGGCGGATGTGGCTGTATTAACGAGGCACCCAACTCCCTCTCTTCCCGAGAGCGGCATCGGCATGGATTTTCGAATCACCGTTGATAAGCAAAGAATGGTCATAATCTCCTACTCTGAGCCCAATCTTTGCGCTACCAGATATACTGATCGGCTGCTTCCGCTTGCCTCAAACTATCGAAGGGAAGGGCTGACTTGGCAGGAAGCCGACAAAAAGGCATATGAAGAAATCTATGCCGAAATTGTCATTTTTGCAAGCACTACCTATCCGAAACAAACACCGCAGGGCTGATCAATCATGCATTCAGCCTTGATCGTAAAACAGTTTGAACCTAAGTTTCGGTTAATCGTTTCCGATAAAAAAAAGCGATAACAAATTCAAAATACGGAGGATCAAAAAATGAAAAGATTTTTATCGATTATCCTTGCGATAATCCTTGCCTGCGCAGGAACTTTTGATACGGTCCTTGCAAACGAAGCTGCCGCCTCGGATGAACTGCCCGAAGGCACAAAATCCGTGACCGTAAGCTATGACAGAGCCGCTGCCGTGGCTTATGCGAGGAGATTTGCAGAAGTAGATCATAACGGTATCTTCAAGAGCATGGGTTTGGATTGCACAAACTTTGTTTCACAGTGCATGTGGTCGGGTTACGGCGGCACCAAAGGTTATTCTTTGGACAACACCGCCGCATTGAAGGCGCGGGTCGCTGCAAACTATCGGCAGACATCGACTTGGTACGGCAGGAATGCCGACTCACCGTATCAGTACGGAAGCGGTGCGTTTATCAGGGTGGTTGATTTTTGGGATTATGTAACAACCAACACCGGGTACGGTCCGCGGGCAACGGGATACAATAACAACAAGGTTTGGACGCAGCTAACCGTCGTTCCGCGTACCGGGGATATGACAGAATGCGGAACGATACAATCCGAGCGAAGTTTCAAAATATGATAACTCAGTTTGGTTCGAAAGCGGGCTTTATATATTTGTTTGCATAACGGCCGATACCGCCGGAGTTAATGCGGTTTTAAAATAAACTTATTAACGGAGATTACCTATGAAAATCAAAAGTTTTTTTATTCTGTTGCTTGCATGTGCACTGCTTTTTGCGGGCTGCAAAGTTGAAACCGATGCCCCCGATTCGCCCGCTTCACCCGCTCCGTCCGCTGCACCTACGGATTTTGTTTTATACAGAGCGGATTCTTTTCGAATCGGCTCGCAGGCATATGAAAAATGCAGCTTCAATGAGGATATTTCAAAAAAATACGCCGCACTCATCGGCGAAGCAGCCGATGCGCTTGCGGGGGAAACGCAGGTTTACTGCCTCGTTATCCCGACTGCATACGGCGTGCTTCTTCCCGATGATATGAAGGAACTCATTCCCGATTATTCGGATATGGAAACGAACATTTCTTCAATTTACGCTGCTCTTCCCGAAAGTGTCGAGCCCGTCCCGGTTTGGGATAAGCTCCGGGAACACAGCGGCGAGTTCATCTATTTCCGCACCGATCCGCACTGGACGGCGCGCGGTGCATACCTCGGATATGAGGCTTTCTGCGAAGCAAAGGGCATTGCGCCGATTCCGCTTGATGCTCATCGTGCTGTAAATTTTGATGGTTTCCTCGGCACACTCTATTTTGAAAACGGATGCGATGAAAAGCTCCTGCCGGAAGAGACCATTGAAGCATTCTACCCTGTCAGCGACGGAGTAACGCTCACCGTAACAGATGCCGATGACAACACAACGGATTGTCCGATCGTTGCGGATGTGAGCGAGCTCCATGCTCTGGCAAAATATCGAACTTTTTCCGGCGGAAACAATCCGTTTTCCGTTGTGACCAATCCAAACATAAAGGATGATTCCGTGCTTATTTTAGTCAAGGAAAGCTTCGGAAATCCGCTGCCCGCGTTCCTTTGCGACCATTATTCAACAATTTACATTATTGACTATCGCAGCTGGTACGGCAATATCATCGATTTTGCACGGGAAGTTCATGCCGATGATCTGCTTTTTGCAAACAATATCAATGCGGTAAACTCCGGAGGAAATGTTGGTTTCATCGCAATGAAAATCAAATGAACCAAGCAAAATCCGCTCAAGTGTTTTGCAAATGAATTGTTAACAAATTGTTCACAATTTCAGGGCAAAACCGGGTTGACATTATTACTTTGATATGTTATCATGTAATTGTATACAAGAACTGCATCGGAATTCGCTCCTTTGCAAAAAACAATCTGCGCAGAAACGCCCCGCACCCGACGGCTGAAAATCCGTTGGGGAAGTGAACAAATCACTCTCAGTTTCAAGGAGGTATTTAAGCAATGAAAAAAATCCTGTCTCTTTCTCTTGTTTTCGTGTTGGTGCTGTCCGCATTTGTTCTTGCATCCTGCAAGGGAACCAACGACAAAGACGCACAGAACACCGCCCCGCCGCATTCGGCTGTTTCCGAAACCGCCGCGCCGACGGAGACTCCCACCGCCGCACCGGAAACCGAAGCCCCGACGGCAGACCCAAATCCGAGACCCGATCCCGTAACCGTTGAATGGCTTGCAGGGGAAATGCAGCGCCGCTATTACGTCGGCTGTATGAACCTTGAACTTATGGATTTTTCCGACATTATGGACAGAAACGAGGATACGGATCTGTTCTTTTGGGATAATCAAATTGCGATCGACTGGATGAAATTAGATTTGAATGACAATTTCACTCGTGTAACCATTAAGGAGGCGTATGTCAAGCAGATTGTGGATGAAACAGAAACCGAAATCACGGCGGATGTGTATGTCTTCACGAGGCATCCAACTTGCAGATTTGACGATGACGGCATCGGTATGGATTTTCGAATCACCGTTGATAAACAGAGGATGGTCATAATCTCCTACTCTGAGCCCTATGGGTGCGATACCATATATAATAATCGACTGTGTCCGCTTGCCTCAAACTATCGCAGGAAGGTCTTACCTGGCAGGAAGCCAATAAAAAGCATATGAAGAGCTCTATGCAGAATTTGCCGATTGTGCAAGCAGACATCCGAGACAAACACCGCAGGGCTGATCAATCATGCGTTCAGCCTTGATTGCAAAACAATTTGAGCCTAAGTTTCGGTTAAATCGTTTCCGGTAACAAAAACGATAATAATTTAAATATACGGGCGGAATTGAATCAACCGCCGCCTGCCGCTCGGGCTTCATCCCTCGGGCGGCAGGTTTAATTTTATGCAAGGTCGGTTTTGAAATTGTCGTGAATTTCCCTTTTAATGCTCAAATTCATTTATCCGGATTCATTTCGGCCGAAGTTTCTCTTTCGAACGGAAAAACGTACTGCGAAAGACCGAGTTTATCGCGAACGGCGGCGAGTTCGCGCTGAACCGATTCGCCGACCGGAACGCCCTTGTCCCTTCGATCCAGCCACTTCAGATATTCCATTTCTCCCGCCGTGTATATGCGTTCGCGCCCGGGCGCAACCTTCGAAGCACGCAAAGCGCGCAGAATATCCCCGGCAGTCTTTTTGAACGCATCGATTCCCATAAACGCTTCCGGATCGAAAACCATGAAATAATGCCCCAGTCCATGTGGTTTTTTGGAACCGTCCTCCGCAATGCCGGTGAGCATCTTCATGTAGTTGCCCTGTGCAAGCGCAGCGGAAAGGATTTCAACCACGGTTGCATAGCTGTATCCCTTATATCCGCCGACGGGCATGAAGCTTGCTTCGCCGCGCAAAAGTGCCGCAAGGATTTCATCGCTGTCGGTCATAAACTTTCCGTCCCGCCCGATAACACGCCCTTCCGGTGTGGGTTTGCCCTGTCTTGCAAGAACTTCGATTTCGCCGCGTTGGGTGATCGATGTTGCACAGTCAATCACAAACGGGAACGGTTCATCAGTCGGCATTGCAATTGTGAACGGGTTGGTTCCCAGCATGGGTTCAACGCCGAAAGTGGGCGCAATGCTCGGCCTTGCATTCGTTCCGGTGAAGCCTATCATGTTTTCCCGAGTTGCCATCATTGCCCAATAACCCGCAATACCGTAATGACTGGAGTTGCGGATTGCACCGGCTGCCATTCCGTAAGTTTTCGCTTTTTTGATGAGCTTTTCCATCATGCTGTGGCTCGCAACCATGCCCATGCCGTTATGAGCATCATAAACAAGCGTTGTGGGCGTTTCGCGCAGCACTTCAATATTTGTGACAGGGTTCAATATTCCCTGTTCGAACCTGTCGATATAAATCGGTTTGAAACGATTGCAGCCGTGGCTCTCTATCCCCCGTCTGTCGCTTTCAACAAGAACATCGGTGCAGATTTCCGCATCCCTTTCGGGAACGCCATAGCCCATGAACGCATCTTTCATGAAATTTGTGATAACATCCCACGGGATATAGGGTCTCGTTTCGGGCATTTGTGAACCTCCTAAAATTACATTATATTTTTCGCGTATCCAATTCACGCATACATGGATTATACCACTTTTTCAGCCGTTTTGACAGCAAAAAAAATCCGTATTTATATATTGCGCCGCATATTACTTTTTTTGTTGCATAACGAACCGTTACTCGGCTTTATTGCGCAATATGCATAAATTTCCCGGGAAATAATGCCGTGCAGCCGATCTGTTTCATCCGAGATATTTCCTGAAGCATCACGTGAACGGTCTGTCGAAACGAACGACAGCATAGTATTTTCCGCCGTTTTTCCCCGAAGGGAGTTCCGCTGCGGCATATTCGATTTTTTCAAGGATCTCTGCCTGCGGCATCTTGTTGTCATACGGCACAACAACATCGAAAATCAGATTGGTATGCGTCGGACCGGGAACAATTCGAAAATCATGCATCGTCAACCCACTGTTGATTTCAAACAGAGCCGCTTCCATACGCTCGTGAAGCATCTGTGTCTGCTCATCCTCCGCCGCAACAGGGTCAAGATGAATCGTTGCATCACAGCCAAGCTCCTGCCTAAGTCGGCGTTCGGCATTGTCAACGATATCATGCAGCTTAAAAATATCCGAACCCGATTCGGTCGGCATTTCGGCGTGAAGCGAAATTATCTGTCTTCCCGGGCCGTAATCGTGAATTATGAGATCGTGAATCGCTGAAATCTCCGGATAAGAGAGAACAATGTCGTTGATTCTTTTTACAAATTCCGGATCGGGCTCAGTCCCAAGCAAGGGCGCGAGCGTATCCCGAACTGACATTATTCCGGCGCGAAGCACGAACACAGCAACCGCCGCACCGCACCAACCGTCAATATTAATTCCGAGGAAGTGACCAACCGCCGATGAAACGAGTACAACTGCCGTTGCAATGCTGTCGGAAAGTGAATCCTTGGCCGCTGCGGCGAGTGCGGGCGATGCAAGTTTTTGCCGAGAGAACCGTTGTAAACCGCCATATAGATTTTCACGGCAACGGAAAAAACCAGTATCACTGCTGTCAGAACCGAAAACTCAACTGCCTGAGGCGCAATGATTTTTTCAACCGAAGTTTTAAGCAGCTCAACGCCCATGAGAATTATTGCAGCCGAAACCAGCAGACCCGCAATATATTCAAACCTGCCGTGTCCGAAAGGGTGTTCCTTATCCGGTTTCTGTCCCGCAAGCCTGAACCCAATCATGGTTATTACCGAACTGCCCGCATCCGCAAGGTTGTTGAACGCATCCGCAGTCACGGCAACGGATTTTGCAAGGCTGCCCGCAATGAATTTTCCTGCAAAAAGCAGAATGTTCAGCAGTATTCCAACGGCACCGCAAAGCACGCCGTATGCACGGCGCGTTGCGGGATCATCATACTCCCTCGGAGTCTTAATAAACACTTTTGCAAGAAATTTCAGCATTTTTCACCTTACTAACGCAATTTCCGTTATTGATTGCATTCTTAACCGCATAAACGTAATGGCTTTACGCGGTGCCGTTCACGCACGCAAAGCACGCCGTATGCACGGCGCGTTGCAGGGTCATCATACTCTCTCGGAGTTTTAATAAACAGTTTTGCAAGAAATTTCAGCATTTTTCACCTTACCAACGCAATTTCCGTTATTGATTGCATTCTTAACCGCATAAACGTAATGGCTTTTACGCGGTGCCGTTCACGCACCGCAAAGCACGCCGTATGCACGGCGCGTTGCGGGGTCATCATACTCCCTCGGAGTCTTAATAAACATTTTTGCAAGAAATTTCAGCATTTTTTGAATTCAATGCGTGTTCTTTTTATTAATTGCATTCATAATAACAGCCATAACCTCTTGAGTGCCGTCCAATGTCGGGTCCGCTTTCATATTTGCGCGATAAGTCTCACGAGAAGCATACAGTTCGTTCACCCTGTCAACAAGCACTTCCGGGGTCAGCTCCTCTTGCGGAAGAACGGCTGCATAACCCTTTTTGCGAACATATTCCGCATTCAGGATTTGATCGCCGCGGCTTGCGCCGAGGGGCAGCGGAACAAGCAGCGCGGGAATGCCGAGCGCGAGAAATTCAAACACGGCATTTGCACCTGCGCGGCTTACAACAAGTTCGGTCGCTGCAAGCAGATCCGGCAGCTCTCTGCCGATATACTCATATTGTCTGTAACCCGGGCAGTTGATGCTTTCATCCAGCTTGCCCTTCCCGCAAAGATGAACAATATCGAATTGCTTTGTAAGTTTCGGCAGTGCTGCCCGAACTCCGTCGTTCAATGCAGCCGCTCCGAGACTTCCCCCCATAATAAGTATAATAGGTTTTTTTCCGTCAAAACCGAGGAATTGAAGTCCGCGCTCACGCTTGCCGCTGAAAAGCTCGCGGCGAATCGGCGTTCCTGTATGAACTGCGGCGCTGCGCTTCTTGCCGAGGTGTTCCAGCGTGTCCTCAAATGTTACGCAAATCGTGTCGGCAAATCTGCCCGCAATTCGGTTCGCAAGCCCCGGAGTATAATCCGATTCATGACAAATCACTGTTGTTTTTCCTTTCGCGGCAATAACAACCGGCACACTCACAAAACCGCCCTTTGAGAACACAACATCGGGCTGAAGCGATTTCATCAGCTTTTTGGATTGAGATATTCCCTTAAGCACTTTGAACGGGTCTGAAAGGTTTTCAGCGAAAAATAACGACGGAATTTTCCGGATTCGATAGCATGAAATTTGACATCACGCTGTTCCGAAATCAATTTCTCCTCAATGCTTCCGGCAAGTCCGATATAATGAATTTCACACCCCTGTGCGCGAAGGTACGGAAGCAGCGCGATGTTAGGCGTCACATGACCGGCGGAGCCGCCGCCCGTCAGTATAATGCATTTTGACATAAATTCCCCTTTCTGCCCGCTGAAGGCAGCTTATTCTCCCGCAGACGGAAGCAATACTTCCGGCGGGCTTGTATATATATTACTGTTGACAGCTCATTTTGGTGCAGCTGCATCATTCCGCATTTTTCTCCGCTTCAAGCCGAGTTGATTCATCATGCCGCACAATTCGCCTGTTGAGCACCGCCGCAACCCCGAGGGACAACGTGTCAACAATCGGCTGAACCCACATGCAGCCGTACAGCGGAAACAGTGCATCCATCATGAAATAAAGCGGAATATCGAGAACTCCCTTGCGAAGAATCGAAACCGTTATCGATTCCTTTGCTTTGCCCATCGCCTGAAATTTGATTATCAGCGGGTAGCAAAGGCTCATCAGCGGCATTGCAAGCACCATCCTGCGCAGGAAGGCTGCCGCGTATTTCACCGTTACCTCGTTTTTGATAAACAGCGATGCCAGTCCCGGCGCAAAAATTTCATATATCACAACGCAAAAAAGCGCAAATGACAGTGAGATGATGCATCCGAAGCGGAACGAATCCTCTGTTCGTTTAAACTTTTTGCAGCATAATTGTAGCCTATCAGCGGCAGCATGCCGTTGGCAACGCCGATTGAAAAAAACAGCGGCAATTGATCAAGCTTTTTTCGTTATACCGACGGCAGCAACCGCCTCATTGCCGTATTTTGCAACAAAATTCATCTGCGCCGAAACGGCAACGACCGTCAAAGCATATTGCAAAGCGGACGGTGCACCTATGCGCAGTACCGCGCCCGCATGTTCACGCGAATGACTGAGCAGTGCGGGATTTAATCCCAAAACGGTTTTTCCGCGCTGTTTAATGATGTAGCAGATAAAGAATGCAAGCCCTACCGCATTCGAAATTGCGGTTGCCGCACCCGCACCCGCTGCGCCCATGTTCAATCCCCACGGAAGAACAAAAATCGGGTCAAGTGCAATGTTCACAATGCATCCGAGAATCGCGCCGAAGCTTGCAGCCGCTGCCGCGCCCTCCGAGCGAACAAGGTTCGTCAGCAAAGTTGTCAACACCGTCGGCACCGCACCGAGCGTCAGTGTGTAAAAAACATAACCCTTTGCGTATTCAAGCGTCATACCGCGCGCGCCGCAGAGGAGCAGGATCCGTTCATTGAAAAGGCCGACCGCCGCACCGAAAACGGCTGCACTCAAAAGCCCGCCGTAAAAGCAGAATACGGATACCTCCCGCGCCTTATCGGGCTTTCCCGCACCGAGCAGCCGCGCAATAAGGCTTGCGCCGCCGATGCCGAAAAGGTTGCTGAGAGCTGTGAGCATCAAAAACGCAGCATTGGCAACCGTGACCGCCGCCGTTTTGTCCGGATCGTTTAGCAGGCCGACAAAATAAGTATCCGCAATGCCGTAAGCCAATGCAACCATTTGGCTTGCAATTGCAGGCAGAATCTGCATCAGCACCGCACGCTTCACAGGCAGACTGCCGAGCAGTTCACTTCTGTTCAGTTGTTTTTTCATCCGAATGCCTCCGAAGCAAATTTTACATTTCAATCTGTTTTTGTCTCCAGCATGAAAAACGTATCAAGTAAGCATATGCGGGATGCGCCGGCTGAAGCATCATCATTTTAAAACTGCGCAAAACGCTGAACCCGCTGCAAATCTCCGCATCAGGCATCTGCGTTTTTCGACTGTTCATTTTGCCTAATTGTTCTTTCGCTGACCGGCAGCTGTTTCAAAACAGACCCGAACGCGCTTATTGTTCTTTTTCCTTATCCGTCATCAGCGGCACCGAAAGAATATTCACAGGCATTTCCGGATCGTATTTATCCAAGCTGAGTGAAATTATTCCGAGGAAAGTTGCCATATCGCCCGTGCCGACGCCGTTCACGCCCGATGCGATGCTGATATTGATGTTTCCGTTAAAGGTTGTTACTCCGCTGAGTTTGAAGCTTGTGGATCCGCTGGAAACATAGAATTTTGCAGCAACGACGAAGTACTTTTGAAAGAATTCCGCATTATATGCCGCCTCCGCATCCGCACGGGCCTGAGCGCCCGGAATAAGCGGCAAAACTTCGGTTTTGAACGTTTCCTCATCGCGAATCACAACCGGCTCTCCGTTCTGCTGTCCGTCAGAGTTTATGCGCAGGAATTGCGCGGAAGAAGCATTCAGAAGTTCGTTGTAAATATTCGGAGATCCCAAAACTTCGTTTGCATCCGGAGTCGGGTTTGCGGGCTGTCCGTTCCCTCCGCAGCCCGCGAAAGCACAGGCCGCAAGAACGGCCGCAAGCATAAAGGTGAAAAGTCTAATGCTTTTTTTCATGTTTCTATGTTCCTTTCCGCCCCGTTCGGGGCTTTGCCGTTTTCGGAATGTTCGAAACGATTCGAAGCATCCCGCAATCTCAATCCTTTTGAGTCAGCTCACCCACAAGGTTCGTCTGCATCATATTGCGCACGCCGTCAATGCCGCTCGTGTGTCCGAGAACCCACATGAGCTTTGTTATTGCCGCCTCCGTTGTCATATCGCCGGCAGAAATGATTCCGAGTTCCTTCAGCGGACGGCTGACCTCGTAAATATCGGGCGTGCTCTGTTCGTACAGGCACTGCGAAGTCAGAATTACGGGAATATCGTTCGCCATCAGCCTTTCAATTGCCTTCAGATGATTGCGGCGAATGCTGTGCATTCCTCCCAAACCGAAAGCCTCCACAACAACTCCCTTAATGTCGCAGTCGAGGCAGCAGTCAAGCAATTTCGGGCTGAGTCCGGGAATAAGCTTTATGAGCGCAACCCGCGGATCAATGTCGGTTGAAAAGCTGTATTCGCTGCGAACCTGCGGACTGTGCAGCGCAAGCATTCTGCCGTCGCTTACGGTGCCGATATATGGGTAATTAATCGATTCAAACGCATTGAGCGATGTTGTGCGCGTTTTTACGGCGCGGCAGCCGAGCATCAGCGAATTGCCGAAGCAGATATAGACCCCGCCCGTGAGCGCCGTTGCCGCAATGATTGCATTTTCAAGGTTTCGTCTTCCGTCGGAGTCCGGATAAACCGCAGGATACTGCGCACCCGTCAGCACAACGGGAATCCGAATCCCCGCAAGCATAAAGCTGAGCATGCTTGCAGTGTATGCCATGGTATCCGTTCCGTGTGTCAAAACAATTCCGTCACATTTGTCCGCATATTGGTTTATCGCTTCCGCAATGGTGATCCATTCCTCAGGTTGAATATTGGATGAATCCATGCTGAAAAGATCAACACAATGAACATTGCCGAAAACGCTGCACTGCTTTGCACCCTCACAAGTGCTGCCTGCGCAATTCGAAGTTTCTCCGCGAACAAGGTTCAAAAGCTCCCTTGCCGAAAGCTCGGGCTTAAGCCCGTTATCGGTCGGCACACATGCAATTGTTCCGCCGGTGGATATAAGATAGATATTTTTCATTTCGTTAAAACCGTCCGGGTTTAATGTTCCGTGCGCATATCGGCGCACAATTTTCCATCCTTATCATACCGCATTTTGCGCTTTTCTGCAAGTGCAGAGCAAAAGCCGATTTCTGGCCCTTTACGTTCGGCATCGGGTTCGCGGGCTGTTCACTTCCCCCGCAGCCCGTGAACGTACAAGCCCGCAGACATAAAAGCGAACAGTTCGGCTTAAAGCTGACTATCAAAAATTAAAAGCGTCCCGTGTTGTGCGGAACGCTTTTTGATTTCAAACTCAGCTGCAATGTTTTTTCAATTTCGATGCCGACAGCAAAGCTGCTTTTAGATATGCGGCTTATTTGATTACATCGCAGTGCATGTAGGGCACAAGCACCTCGGGAATACGGATGCTGCCGTCGGCCTGCTGATAATTCTCAAGGATCGCCGCAACGCTTCTTCCGATTGCAACGCCGCTGCCGTTAAGTGTGTGAACAAGTTCGGGCTTGCTCTTTTTATCCCTGCGGAAACGAATCTGCGCTCTGCGCGCCTGAAATCCTCAAAATTTGAGCAGGAGCTTATTTCAACGTATCTGCCGTAACTGGGCATCCATACCTCGATATCATAGGTTTTTGCAGAGCTGAAGCCCAAATCGCCCGTGCTGAGGCAAACAACGCGATAGGAAGGCCGAGACCCTGCAGGACGCGTTCCGCATCATGCGTAAGCTTTTCAAGCTCATCATAGCTGTCTTCGGGCTTTACGAACTTCACGAGTTCAACCTTGTTGAACTGATGCTGACGAATAAGACCCCTTGTGTCCCTGCCCGCACTGCCCGCTTCGCTGCGGAAACATGCACTGTAAGCGCAATATTTGATGGGAAGCTCCTCACCGTTCAGAATATCGCCGCGGTGAATGTTTGTAACGGGAACCTCTGCCGTCGGGATAAGGAAGTAGTCCGTGCCTGCAACCTTGAATGCATCATCCTCAAACTTCGGGAGCTGACCCGTTCCCGTCATGGAAGCTCTGTTGACCATATAGGGCGGAAGAATCTCCGTATAGCCGTTTTCGGTATGTACATCAAGATAATAGTTTATAAGCGCACGCTCAAGCCTTGCACCGAGTCCGCGATAGACCGTGAACCTTGCACCCGTTATCTTGCCCGCATCCGCAAAATCAAGAATGTTCAGCGACTCGCCGAGATCCCAATGTGCTTTCGGTTCAAAATCAAACTTTGTCGGTTCTCCGAACCTGCGTACCTCCGCATTGTCGCGATCATCCGCACCGTCGGGAACGCTGGAATGCGGGATATTCGGAATTTTCATCAGAAGGTCGTCAAATTGTGCGTCGATTTGCGCAAGCTCCGCATCAAGCTCCTTGATCTCATCCGCAACAAGCTTCATTTCCGCAAGCAGCGCGGAAACATCCTGTCCCTGCTTTTTAAGCACGGGAACCTTTGCAGAATCTTCATTGCGTTTCGCCTTGAGCTGTTCCGTCTTTTGAATTACTTCGCGGCGTTTTTCGTCCAGTTCGAGAATGCCGCTGACATCCGCCCCCTTGTTGCGGCGCGCTTTCATTGCAGCAACAAGCTCCTCCGGATTCTTTCTGATTCGCTTAATATCTAACATTGTTTTCTCCTTGTGGCTTTGCGCCCGTTGTTTTTAATGCTCTGAATTATCTGCTTTTTTAAAAACAAGAATATTTTTCAAAAAAAAGCTTAAACCGGCTTCTCGGGTTTCGGTCGAGTTTGGGCGAAACCCGAGCCTCCGTTATCAGTCTGCGGTTCTTCCGCAGCATTTTTTGTATTTTTTCCGCTGCCGCAGGGGCAGGGATCGTTCGGTCCGATTTTTTCGCAACGCGGAACGGTTTTGCTTTTTCCGGGCTGCCTGCATTCGTTGCCGCATTCCTTGCAGGATCACCCGCCGCGCCGGGCTGCCTCGGAATCATATCAGGCTGCCTCCGTTCGGGAACCCTGATTACCGGGTGGTAGAGGTTCATAACAGTCTCGTTGCGTATCTCGGCCGTCATGGTTTCAAACATATCAAAGCCCTCGTTGCGGTACTGCACAACGGGATCCTGATTGCCCATTGCGCGCAGTCCGATACCCTCGCGCAGCTGATCCATTGCATCGATATGATCCATCCAATGCTTGTCAACCGTCAGCAGCAGGAACCGGCGTTCCACTTCGCGCATGTCGAAACCTTTTTCCTTCAGCAGGTTTTCGATAGCCGTATATCGTTCGTCCGCAAGCTCGGTCAAAAGCCTCAGCATTCCGCCGTGAGTCGTTTCCGCCGTAATGCGGTCCGTCGCCTTGATTCCGAACATTCTGAAGAACTCGTGATCCAATCCGCCGTAATCCCAAGCATCGCGCTTTTGCTTTTCGGGGCAATAGAAATCAACAATCGACAGAATGGCTTCGTCACGCATCTGCGCAATTTCCGAATGAACATCCGCACCCCTGAGCACCTGCCTGCGCTGAGTGTAGATTATCTCGCGCATTTTGTTCATTACGTCGTCAAACTTGAGAACGCTCTTTCTGATTTCGTAGTTATGGCTTTCTACGCGCTTCTGCGTTGTTTCGATCGCCTTTGTCAATGCACCCAGTTCAAAGCCCGTATCCGCACCCTCGGGAAGGAAACGGCTCATAAGGCTGCCCGCACGATCTCCGCCGAACCTCAACATCAGCTCGTCATCCATTGCAACATAGAATCGTGTTGCACCGGGGTCACCCTGTCGTCCGGCTCTGCCGCGCAGCTGGTTGTCAATACGCCTTGACTCATGCCGCTCCGTACCGATTATGTACAGACCGCCGACTTCAACAACTTTATCGTGTTCGGCATCGGTAACAGCCTTGTGTTTTTTGTAGATTTCGTCGTATTTGCGCCTTGCTTCAAGTATCGCCTCGTCCTCGGTCTCCTGGTGGCTTGTTGCCCACTCTATCATATCATCGTCATAACCTTCGCGGCGCATTTCACGCTTTGCGAGGTATTCCGGGTTTCCTCCCAAAAGAATATCCGTGCCGCGGCCCGCCATGTTCGTTGCAATTGTAACATTGCCGAACTTACCTGCCTGCGCAACAATATCCGCCTCTTTTGCGTGCTGCTTTGCGTTCAGAACTTCGTGCCTGATTCCGCGTTTTGTAAGCAGACGGCTCAGGTATTCGGATTTTTCGACCGAAACGGTGCCGACAAGAATCGGCTGCCCCGTTGCGTGCGCACGAATGATCTCTTCGATAATGGCGTTGTATTTTTCCTGCTGTTTAATGCAGACAACGTCGTTATAGTCCACACGCTTTACGGGTTTGTTTGTCGGGATTTCAACAACGTCAAGGTTGTAAATGCCCATAAACTCCGTTTCTTCGGTCTTTGCCGTTCCCGTCATGCCGGCAAGCTTGTGATACATGCGGAAAAAGTTCTGATAGGTTATCGTTGCACTCGTTCGGTTCTCGTTTTCAACCTTAACGCCTTCCTTTGCTTCAAGTGCCTGGTGCAGGCCGTCCGAATACCGCCTGCCTATCATAAGGCGTCCCGTGAAGTCATCAACAATAATGACCTGCCCGTCCTGAACAACATAATCTTTATCAACGGTGAACAGTGCGTTGGCTCTGAGTGCCTGTTTGATATAGTGGTTTATCTCCGTGTTCTCCGCCGAGGAAATATCGTCGATGTTGAAATAAACCTCAGCCTTGCGCATACCCTGTTCGGTAAGAGCGACCGTGCGCGCCTTTATGTCGCACATATAGTCGCCGCTCTCCTCCTGTGACATGCCCTGCATAAGCTCCGATTTGGTGAGCTTTTTAACGTCTTCGCCCCGTGTCAGCCTGCGCACGAATTCATTCGCGCGCTTGTACATATCGGTGGATTTTTCCGCTTTTGTGGAAATGATAAGCGGCGTCCTTGCCTCGTCGATAAGAATGCTGTCCACCTCGTCCACGATTGCGTAATTCAAATCACGCTGAACAACATGGTCAATCGAAACGACCATGTTATCGCGCAGATAGTCAAATCCGAACTCGCTGTTTGTGCCGTAGGTTATATCGCAGTTATATGCGGCAACACGTGCCTCGGGCGACATATCGCGCTCAATGCAGCCGACGGTCAAACCAAGGAAACGATGAATTTTGCCCATCCATGCCGCGTCACGCGCAGCAAGGTATTCATTGACGGTAACAACATGCACGCCCTTGCCGGGGAGTGCATTAAGATATGACGGCAGCGTTGCAACAAGTGTTTTGCCTTCGCCCGTTCTCATTTCGGAAATTCGCCCCTGATGCAGCACGATGCCGCCTATGAGCTGAACATCATAATGCCTTTGCCCGATGGTGCGAACGGCCGCCTCGCGAACAACCGCAAAAGCTTCCGGCAAAAGCTGATCAAGCGTTTCGCCCTTCGCCAGTCTTTCACGGAATTCCACCGTCTTGTGACGCAGTTCCGCATCGGAAAGTTTTTTATTCCGTCCTCAAGTGCATTTATTTTTTTAACAAGAGGCTGTATTTTCTTTATCTGCTGCGCACTCGTGTTGCCCAACAGTCGGTCAATAAGGCCCATTTGTATACCTCCGTGAGTTTTTTCCTTTAAATAACAGTATTCCCATTATAAATATTTATTATATCCCCGAAAGAGCGAATTGTCAATCAAAAAGGTTTTCCGTACTCCGCATTTGCCGCAAATTGTTTCGATATATTCTTTCCGCAGTCGCTTTTCATCCCTTGTCCGCTCGCTTCCTCCCCCGTTTCGGGTAAAAAACAGGGAAAGCCCGCAGTGCGGCAGCTTTCCCCTTCAGTTTAATTCATATCACGCTGTGTTCGCATTCAAACAGTTTTTATTACATTTGAATTGCCATGCGCATCACGGCAAGTGCCTCCTCAGCGGAAAGCACTCCGTCGCCGTCAATATCACCGTTTGCAAGTGCGGCAGCGGTTGTGGGTTCGGTGCCGAGTGCGCAGCGAAGCAGCATCAATGCATCAACAACAGTCACAATACCGTCTCCGTTAACATCTCCGACAAGGGTAACGATTCCTTCCGCCTCATTGTTGTCGGTGTAGAAGAGTTCTATCACATCACCGTCTGCAAGCGCATTCGTGCCGGCAGCGGGCTGATTGCCCTCACCGTTCAGCTTGTAGAACCATCCGCAGGCCTCACCGTAGGTTCCCACGGAAAGCGTAACCCCGTTCACATCTGTCACGGAGCGAAGCAGATAGCCGTCGCCGTCGAAAGTGCAGCCGTTTGCCGCAAGTGCAGCCGAAATTGCATCCCAAACGGTGCTGTCCGCATCGCCGGGCGCAGTAAATGTGAATTCGGCAGGATTTGTGAATCCCGCAAAGTTCCTGCCGTTGATGCGAACGGTTGCGGTAATATCCTCAACCGTTCCGCTGCCGGACGTTCCGAGAACTTTGACCGTGACCGAAACAGGCTGCTTAAAGAAAGCTTCGAAACGGGCATAATCGGAATTCTCACCGAATTTCTCCCAATACTTTGCATACTTCGTATATGTGAAAACACTGTCTATCGTAACAAGAGTATCGTATTCCGGTCTTGTCACAAGCAGGTTCTCGCACGTGATAATTGAAGGATGGCTTGAGCGGAATTCACGCCACGGCTGGTAGGACATCGGATCGTATCCGGGCAGATCGTCAACATCGATGCCGCCGAAAGTGATATTCACCGCACCGCGAATATAGTCAAAACCGCCGTTCTCGTTCAGTACCAATTCGGAGAAAGGTGCAAGGTTTGCCGTGACACTGTCCTTGTTCGCATTTTCGCCCTTTATTCCGTTCCAATACACTTCCTCGGTGCAGGCACTCCGCATCACCTGCTCCGCTTCGGCAAGCTCCGCCTCCGTCAAAGGCAGGATGGTGAGTTCAAACACGCGGGAACCGAGAATTTCCTCCGTGTTCCTGTCCTGAACGGAAATCCTGTATTGAACCGTGACGGCAGGGCTTCCGGGCAGCGGACGATAAACAATGCCGTGATAGCCGTAGAACTCAAATGCATCCGTATTCATGCTTTCCATCAGCACTTTTTGATTGGAACGATCCGTAAGAATACCTGCATCCTCAAGCGTGCTCGGGCGGGGAAGCTGAATATCGTTCATCAGCGCATTCATATCCACCGTTTGCGTCTTGTCAACAAAATCACGGATAAGCTCCGGATATTGCAGCAGTGCAATCTCGATTTCATTCGGCTGTTCGATGCTCCCGCCCTGCCATGTCAGCACGGGCATTCCGCCGTTGATGCCGTCCGTGTCGTTGTTGAACGCTTCGCCGAGGATTGCCGCAAACTCCGCAGAGCGCATTTCCTCAGCTGTTTTTGATGCATACTCCGCCGTCGGAGTTCCTTCCGTGGAAGAAACGCCGTTTGAAGCGGTGCCTTCAAGGAAATATGCGTTTTGCAGCGTGCCTTTAAGGACGCCTGCAATGCCGCCGATTCCTGCTTCGGGACCGATTACGCTGCCGACATTATAAACATTGCGAACGATTGCGGGCGCGTGAATCTGCCCCGCAATGCCGCCGATTCCCTTGTTGGTTGTGCGGTCCTGTTTTGCAGAAAGCGAACCGGTGTTATAACAGTTTTCAACCGTGCCGTAAGTATAGCCGACAATGCCGCCGAGGCTCAAGGTTGAAGCATAGCTGTTTGTCGTGTTTGAAATTGCAGCGTTGTTGACGCAGCCGCGAACGGTGTTGCCCGTCATTGCCCGTCCGACGATACCTGCCGAACTGCAATAGTTCGCACTTGTTGAAACGGAACCCGCAACAAGACAGTTTTCAACAAGACCCTTGCTTGTGTTTGCAATGCCGCCGATGTTTGCATCGCTTGCAATGTTCACGTTTGCGATTATGTTTTTCACCACGCCGTCGGGACCTATGCAGCCAAGGTTCCGCCTTCTCCCGCAATTCCCGTAACGGCAAAGCCTCGGCCGTCAAAAGTGCCGTTATAGCCGGAGTTGCTGTCCGCATAATCATAAATGCCGAACGCGGTTCTCGCTTTTCCGTTAAAGTTGATATTTTGAGTCAATGCGGCATTTGCCGTGCTGTTGCCCGCATTCACGAATTGTGCAAACCATTCAAATTCCGCCGCGTCGGAAATCATATACACGCCGTTTTCCTCCGCCGGCTGAGTTACGGTTGTGCCGTCCCATGCTTCGCCCGCATACGTCAATTCAACTTCAATAACCGCATCCGCGGATGCCGTGAAGCTGCCGTTTGCCGTCACATAATTCGCCGCCGAAACCGTATAGCTGTAAACTTCGCCTTTCGGAAGCACAAACGCTCCGTTCTCATCAGCCTGCATCTCGCCGCCTGTCGGATGCGTCAGGGTGACGCTCGCTTCCGCAGGAGTAACGGAAAAATTAATCGTGCAGGTCTCAAGCTCCGTCATTGCATCAAGCTCAATTCTCATATCTCCGGAGACAGTGAATTCGCCGCTCTGCATTTGATAGCCGAAGCGGGTAAGGGTATAGGAATAATCTCCCGCCGCAAGTGCATAAACGCTGCTGTTCGCCGTCGGAGTTTCGATATTTCCCTCCGCATTGCGCACCGTCAGCACCGCCAGCGGATCAACATTTTCAAACGTGACCGTGCCAAGGCTCTGCAGCGCAAAGTTTTTGAACCAAACGCAGTCGCTTCCTTTGTCGCCGGAGCTGTCTTTAACATAAGCAAGCGTAACAACGCTCCCCGCAGTGACCGTCTGAGAGTAATTTGTCCAGTCGATCTCCCCGCTGAGAGTTTTTTCCGTGCTTCCGTTAACGGACAGATAGTCGTAGCGTGCTTCCGAGCTTACCTTGTAATCAAACGAAAGGCGCGCATTCGAAACAGCTTCTCCGAACGTTATTGTGATTGTGACAACGGATGATCTCATGCCGCCGCTGGCGGATTTTATTCCGTTTTCACCGTCGGATACGAACTCCGTGCCGCTTTCGCCGGTGAAATTCGTGTTATGGCTGTATTCAACGGATGCAGCATCACCGAGCGGATCGAAAACGGCATCGGGAAAATCGCCCGCTGTTTTCGCCGCGGCAAGGTTCATCTCGCCGATTGCGGCGAAAGGAACTGCACAAAGCAGCATCAAAACCGCTGCAAACAGTGCAATTGTTTTCTTCATAGCAAAAATACCTCCGAAACTTCCGATTTTGCGCCGAACAAATATGCTCCCTGCAAAAAGCTCTTAAGCCAAGACCTGTTCTGCGAAAAAGCTGTTCGGCAAACCTCTGATTTTAATATGAGCACGGTGGAATCAACAAACTGACCGGAAAGGCCGCACACGGAATCAAAAAACAGATTCCGCTGCGCACTTGAAAAGTTCTTGCGTGTGACTGAAATTTCAATGTTTTGAATCAGTTTCTGCTTTGCCGAAACCGCACAAAAAATAAGCCATACGGAGATACCGCCCGAAGCTTGCGCTTTATGCGGTGCAAGTATCCTGACTTGTGCTGCGGCAATTGATGTTCACCCGTATTGATTTTCGGCACAAAAATCGAACAGCAAAGCGGAAATTTTTAAATCCGCAAAGCAGCTGCGAACAACCGTCCTGCTGAACGCAAAACGTTTTCGAACCGCTCCCCCGAGCCGAATTTTTGAGCAAAAACCATACGAATGAATTCAACGCCTGCGGATAACGCCTGCCTTCTCACGGTTTGAACACCGTAATGGCGAACTTTTGTTCCCCCGAAAGACTTTCTCAAAAAGGACTTTCAAAAACTTCGGTTCGGCGCACCCTCACACTCACAGTGCCGGTCGCGTGGGCAAAATGCCTCGTTCATTTGAGTCGATGCCTTATCAACGCCCGTTCAGCACGAAAACTCCCATTGAAATGTCGAAGATTCGAACCTTTAATGAGTTCTTTTTCCGTTGTTCCGAACGTTGATCTTTGCAGCAATCGATTACATCGCATAGCTGATATTTATTTTTAACAGAAAGGATATCCCCCCCTCTGCGACTCGTATTGTAGCAGAGTTGCGGCAAAAGTCAACACATACCGAGCAAAACTGCCGAACACTTTTTGTTCGTTTACCGATTCGGACATGTTTGCGTAAAAAACATGAAAACATTCTGTTCCGCACCGTTCCTTCCGCCTGCGGCAGCAGTCAAAGAATCGGGCAGTTTTTTCATATTTCTTTCAAAAGTTCTTGCCGCCGGCGAATTATGTGCTATAATTAAGCAGCACGCCGAACAGTTCGTGCTTTTGCATAAAATGAATTGATTCAACAGGCTGTTTTCAGAAAGCAGCCTCGGTTCGGCGTTCGGTTTGGGTAAAAGCGGTCATTGCATTCACCTTTTGCTTGAAATGTGAATACACTGTTTTCGTGCCTGCGGAGCAGGCGGTTTTGCAAACAGATTGGCTGAGTTTGAAAGGATGATAACATAAAATGAAGATAGCAGTACTTTGCGGCGGCAGGAGCAGCGAGCGGGATGTTTCGCTTTCCACAGGAATTCAGGTTGCGCGTGCGCTGCGCGAAACGGGGCACGATGTTGTGCTTGTTGATGCATGTGTGGATTTCCCGCTTGATTGCAGACCCGAAGAGGTCTTTAAAAAAGCACTGCCGATCGAAAATCACGCCATCGGTGCAGCCGCGCCGTGCGTCAAAAGTTTTTTTGACCGTGCATCGGGTTTTTTCGGCAAAAACGTTCTTGAAATCTGCAAAAGTGCGGATATTGTTTTCAACGCACTGCACGGTGACGAAGGCGAAAACGGCAAATTGCAGGCAGTGTTCGACCTTTTGAACATTTGCTACACCGGTTCCGGTGCGCAGGGCTGCATGCTTGCAATGAACAAGAGCCTTTCAAAGCAGCTTTTCCGCACGCACGGAATTCCGACCCCCGAAGCGGTGATTCTTTCCGAATCGGACAAATGCCGCGCGGCCGAGCTCTGCGAAAAGCTCGGTTTGCCCTGCGTTGTGAAGCCCGCAAGCCTCGGCTCGAGTGTCGGCGTTTCAATCGTCCGCACGAACGATGAATTTTTCGCCGCGCTGGATTCGGCTTTCAGCCTTGAACACACCGTTATCGTTGAAAAATACATCAAAGGGCGCGAGTTCGCCGTCGGTATCGTCGGCAGCAGAGTTCTTCCCGCAATCGAAATAATCCCGAAGCATGGTTTTTACGATTATAAAAACAAATATCAACCGGGCTGCACCGTTGAAATCTGCCCGGCGGATATAGATTCGGACACCGCCGAGCGCATGGCGGAAGCAACCCGCAAAGTCTTCCGTGTTCTCGGTCTCGGCGCATATGCGCGGGCCGACTTTATGGTTGACGAAAACGGGATTTATTGCCTTGAAGCCAACACCCTGCCCGGCATGACGCCCGTCAGCCTGCTTCCGCAGGAAGCTGCGGCCGATAAGCTGGATTTTCCCGCTTTGCTTGAAGCGATTAGTAATGAAAGCCTGCTTTTGAGAGCAACCGAGCGGCGGCATTGACACAGGCTTCCCGATGTTTAAGGGAAGCGTATATACTCCATTTTATAAAAAAGTGAGACAGCATACAGCATTATGATTAACCTTACAATTTCCGAAGCCATGACCGCCGCGGACGGTCAGCTTGTTCACTGTGAAGACCCCGCATACATCGGGGATATGTTTATTGAGGGCATCACCCTCGACAGCCGCAAAGTTAAACCCGACTGGCTGTTTATCGCAGATAAGGGCGAGCGGGCGGACGGGCACGATTATGTTGAATCCGCACGGCGCAGCGGTGCCGCCGCAGCAGTGGTTGAACATGAACTTGACATTCCGATTCCGCAGATCCTTGTTGAAAACAGCTTGCGCGCAATGCAGCGCATTGCAGGCTACATACGCGAAAAGAGCGGCGTGAAGGTTATCGGCGTTGTCGGCAGCGTCGGAAAAACAAGCACGCGGCAGATGCTTTCCTGTGTGCTTGAACAAAAATTCAGCGTTCTCAGCACGGAAGGCAATTTCAACAACGAATACGGACTGCCGCAAACGTTTTTCCGTCTCGAACCGCATCACGAGCTTGCGGTTGTTGAAATGGGCATCAGCCACTTCGGCGAAATGGACAGATTGGGCGCAATTGCACGTCCCGATTACGTTGTTTTCACCAATATCGGCAATATGCACCTTGAGAACCTTATCGACCGCAGCGGCGTACTTCGCGCCAAAACCGAGGTTGTGAAGCATATGCCGCATAACGGCAGATTGTTTTTTAATGCGGCGGATGATAAACTGTGTGAATACGCAAAGACCTCACCCATCCCCGTAAAGTTTTACGGCATGGACGAAAGCTTGCCCGTGCATCCCGAAAACATACGCTTCATCGATGCGGCGGAAACCGATTTTGTGCTGAATTATTTCGGAACACGAATCCCCGTTTCAATGCCCGCAGCGGGGCTGCATATGGTTCAAAACGCCGTTGCCGCCGCCGCTGCGGCGCATGAACTCGGGCTGACTGCCGAGCAGGTAAAAGCGGGCATTGAAAGCTTCAGTCCTGTCGGACATCGCTGGCGCGTGCTTTTTGCCTGCTGCCTCCCTGCCGCAAATGCAGCCGCAAATAATGCAGATGCAAATTTCGAGGCAAGCTCCGCTTCCGCCGGCTCCGAAACGTTCACCGTTATTGATGATTGCTATAACGCCGGACCCGATTCCGTCCGCGCCGCGCTCACCGCTCTCGTTTCGGCTGCAAAACCCGGCTGCCGGAAAATCGCAATGCTCGGAGATATGCTCGAATTGGGCGAAAACTCCGCCGCACTGCACAAAAGCCTCGGCGCATATTGCGCCGAATGCGGGCTTGACGCGCTCTTCACCGCAGGCGACCTTGCGTCAGATATTGCTCTCGGTGCGGAAAATGCAGGAATGCGCAACGTTTTCCGCATTTCGAAGGACACGGTGTCAACTGCTCTGCTGCATTTTGCAAAGCCCGGAGACACGGTGCTTGTAAAGGCTTCACGCGGGGCACATTTTGAAAACATTGTTGATGAACTCGGCAATACAAATCTCACAAAATGAGTCTGAACCGAGCGGCTGTGATTTGCCGTTTGTTTTGAATTGTTTTGAACTCGCGGAAATATTTTTATCAAAATCAGAATTGCATAAAAAACGGCCTTCGCCAAAAGAGTTTCCCTTCCGCGAAGGCCGTTTGCCGCATATGCTGCGGCACTGTACCGCTGAATTTCAATCAACCGTGACTCTCAGCTGTCGAAAGCCGATTATTCGATCGTAACCGTGCTTGCAGTCGGAAGTTCTTTCTGTTCCTCCTTGGGGAGAACAATATTAAGAACACCGGATTCATATTTCGCCTTTACATCCTCAGGCTGATATCTCCGACATAGAAAGTGCGGCTGCATGTGCCGACATAACGTTCACGGCGGATGACACGCCCCTTCTTATCCGCTTCATCTTTGTCGAGATCCTTGTTTGCGCTGACGGTCATATAACCGTCTTTAATCTCAACCTTGATTTCGTCCTTGTTGAACCCGGGCAGATCAACAGCCATTTCGTAGCCGTCCTCTTTTTCGCGGATATCAGTCTTCATAAGGTTCTTTGCGTGCCTGCCGTACAGCGGATTCCTTCCGCCGAAGAAGTCACTGTCAAAAAGATCATCGAACATTTTTTCATTAAATACTACCGGCAACATAGTTAATTTCCTCCAAATATTGATTTTTGATATATGTTAAAGCTTTGCTGCACGGAAAGTTGTTTCCGTGCTCAGGCATCGCTTGCAGAGACGAGAAGCTTTTTTTCAGGCCTCTTTGCCCGAAGAAATGCAGGCGCATACGACCAAGCTGATACCCTGCAGAATCAGCACCAGTCCCACGGTTAAACCGACAGCCGCAACGCTTATCCACGGATCCATCATGCATATAATGCCTGCCGCAGTAAACAGAATGCCAATTGCAAGCACCCAACCCCAAGCACGCACACCAAGCGCACGCAGGTCAAAGGCACTTACAAATCTGCCGATACCCGAGAACAAAAGCCAAAGTGTAAACAGCAGGGGCAATGAAAGCAGCGTGAACCATTGGTTGAACAGGAGCAGCAAAGCCATTATAACGGTCAGCACTCCGTTCAGCAGCAGCCAGCCCGAACCCAACAGAGTTTTGCTTGTTCCGGCAAACACGACTATTTCCGCAATGCCTGCCGCAAGCATGAAAAGCCCAAACAGAATCCCGGCGGATACCACCGCGGCATCCTGATTGCAAAGGCAGAACACACCGCCTGCCGTCAGTAAAATTCCCGCTGCAATATCAATTATGCGGATAGCTTTTGTACTCATTATCATTGCCTCTTTTCCTTCAGAGAAGCATCTCCGTAACATCCGTCCGTGCTTCTCTTCTCATTTCTGATGATTATATTTTAATCTTTTGTCTTGAATCGGCAATACGCTGCGGATATAATATTATTGATTTCGTTTGTGCATTCCGCACAAACAGAAGGGATACAGGATTTGATGAATGAAGCCCCGTTTGGAAGCAGTGAAATCGCTGTTTTATTGAACGATTTTTGTTAAATGATGATATAGCCGGACTTGCAGCCGACGTTGGTCGCCTGCTCGGTTATCCGCTGCTTGTAATTAACGACACCTTTCATGTTGCAGCGTCATACTATCCTGCGAAATTTACCGATTCCGTGTTTATAAATGCTGTTAAGCTCGGCGAAATCACATATGAAGCGGGTGCGCTGATAAGCCAAAGTGAATCCCTTAACGGCGGCTGTGCTGACTACATAAAGCTTTCTGACAGCCCTTTCCTGCGCAGGTTTGCCCCGCTCACATGCTCCGGGGTGCGGCTCGGCTATCTGATATGCGTTGACACGGACGGCTGCATGGCGGACATTCCGCTGCAAACATGGCAAACTGTCGAAAGAGTTCTGGCAAAACAGCTGTTTATCGAAGTCAGCCGCATCGACAAACCTCTCGAAACAACCGAAGAGATACTCATGCATCTGCTCGACGGCGGCTTTCCGTCAGCGCCATATTTCAAACTGCAAACTATAAATACCTACCTCGCGGATTTTCATCCGGCAGCTTTTGCGCTGATCGACCTTTCTGCTTACCACAGCAAATACCTCGGCAAACGATATCTCAAAACGGAGATTTATTCCTGTTTTCGGACTCTCATGCTTTTGTATATCATGAAAATATTTTTATGTTTCTTCATAATAACTACAGTCGAGCCGAATTAACTGCAATGGCGAAAGAATTTCAGCTTAAAATCATCGTTTCAGACGAGATTGAAAATCTGTTTGACTTGCCTTCACTTTATCAGGCCGCACACGATGCTCTTGAATTGATGACATACGGACAATTCAGCTGCGGCAATGTATGCAGCGTTTCACAGCTGCGCACACCGCTTATGCTGAAACGGCTTGAAGGCAATGAAAACATTATTCCGCCGAAACTGCGTGAACTTGCAGCGCATGACAGAAAAAAAGAAACTCAATACTGCGAAACGCTTTACACATACCTTATATGCAGCTGTTCGCTCAAAAAAACATGCGATATGCTTTTTACGCATCGCAACACCATACTTTACCGCATCAAACGTATCCGTGAGGATTTCGGCATTCCTTTGGATGACCCCGCCTCCCATACGGAGCTTTTGATCGGGACTTCTCTTATTTTACTTAAAACGAAGGGCCCCTTTTTCTTCCGCCCCGTTGATACACCGAACTGCATTCCCATGCCCGACACGGAATGCTGAAACTGTTACCGAGAGTTTTTTGAGGAGGTTTTTAAATGAAGGAGAATCGAAAGTTATTAAAAGAAGTCATCAAAGGAATTAAGCGCGACATGACCGATGAGGACGTGCTTAATCTTCTTGCGGACAGCAAGGTTTCGGAAAATCCGAACCGTGAAAAAGATAAGTACACCGTCGGGCAGCGTGCTGCCGATGCAATTGCAAAGTTTGCAGGAAGCTGGGCATTTATTTTTTCGTTTGCCGGCCTTCTCATTCTGTGGATGCTTGCGAACGTGCTGCTTGCTGCGAAAGCGTTCGATCCCTATCCGTTCATTTTGCTGAACCTTGCCTTATCATGTGTGGCAGCAGTTCAAGCTCCCCTAATAATGATGAGTCAGAACAGGCAGGAAGAAAAGGACAGGCGCAGAGCCGAAAACGATTATAAAGTTAATCTTAAGACTGAAATAATGATAGAAGACCTTTACGACAAAGTCAATGCGATTTTTGCTCTTCAGAAGGAACTTTTAAAAGAACTCCGACTTCAAAAGGAAGAATCAAACCCTGCCGCCCGTCAAACGCAAAACACGATGACACCGCACACTCAAAGCATTGACCCGGAGAACACAACCGCAATCGAAGCAGTTGTGCAAACAGCCCCGGATAACAGCTGAATACATCCTTTGCCGAAATCGTTTTGCGTTAAAACTCTCGGACAGCGTCCTGCCGTCCGAGAATTGCTTTTTGTTTTTTCAATAACCGAATCGAGATTCCGAAACCTATCAGGTTTTATCCGCATTTTTCACAAAGTCATTGCGGAACGAAGAATCACAAGTGCGTCACCGATTTCGGCTCTGCCGTTGTTATTCATATCCGCAGCGTTCAAGTCAAGCTCATCACCGTCGGCAAGCTGCATTGCATAGCGTATAACGCATAACAAACAATGCGTCCTCATTTGCTCAATTTCACGTTCATCACGGGCAGGGTGGGTGCAATGCCGCAGCGAACAAACTCCTCGCGTATGCCCTCCTGCAAATCGTGGTATAAATCATAATAGTTTTCGGTTCTGCACCAGACGCGGACGGCAAAATTCTGTTTTCCGTCCGTGCAGTCATTCAGGCGGATGAAGGCCGCGGGTTCGTTCAAAGCATATTTCTGCGCCTTTACAACGCGTTCGATTGCAGCATGAACGGCCGAACTGTCCGTGTCGCATCCGGCGGAAACGATGAGGTCAACGCGGCGCGTGTCAAAAGCGGAAGCATTTGTGATGTTTGCATTTGAAAGCCCCGCATTCGGCAAAACAACGCGCTGATTATCGAATGTTGTGAGCGTTGTGTAAAACACACCGATGCTTTCCACCGTTCCGTTATAGCTTCCCGTTTGGATAACATCGCCTACATGGAAGGGTTTGAACGCAAGAATCACGATTCCGCCCGCAAGGTTGGAAAGGCTGCCCTGCAATGCAAGGCCGACGGCGATTGCGGCAGAGCTGATTATTGTTGCAACCGAGGCGAGAGGGATTCCCAAAATGCCTATCACAAGCACGATTATCAGCGCATACAGCAAAAAGCCCGCAAGCCAGCGCACAACGCCGCGCACATCGGGCACGATTTTTTGATAGGCGCGGCTTTTTTCATAGCGTTTCAAAACAGCTTTTGCAATTTTAAGCCCCAAAAGCAAAACAATGATTGCCGCCGCAAGCCGCAATCCGGAGGTCATTGCAAAATTTCTGACAATTGCCCAAAGTTCACGAAAAATGCCGCCGTTTGCGGCTTTGTCCGCATCAAATAAAAACATTACTGTTCCTCCTGTTTTTTCTTCAAAAGAATTATAGCACCTCCCGCCCGTTATTCAACAGCGGCGCCGCCCCGCATTCAAATATATGTTCGGCCGTATGTTCGGCGCACGGAAGCGCAAAAAAGCGGCTCCCCCGCTGTATTGAAGAACCGCTTTCGTATTGTTTGATATTGCCCGTTCAATTACTCATTTCCGTGTTTCGTGTCTTTCTCCCGTTTATGCCGTCGCCCTGCTGATTCGGTTTGTGCGGCACAAAGGCATCACACGGCAAGCTGCCCGTTCTCATCCTCAATGATTCTGAATATCTGCACCTCGTCGCCCGTCACGGCATCGAGATAAACCGCATAATCATTGCCGCCGAATCGAACTTTGTATTCATAGCAGAGCTTTTCGGTTTGGTCATCCTGCGGAATGAGCGCAAGGTTCGTTTGCACTATCTCAAGCCCGGGCGCAAGGTTTGTTCGAACATCCTCCTCTGCCGCAAGCACAGTCGGAAAGCTGCGCTCGGTGTGACTGAAAAGGTAATTTCTCGCATCCGCACCGACTATTTTTTCGTGGTTCTGTCTATCCGATCTTCACAAGATCATTATAGATTATCACATTGTTCCCGCCTGCATTTACCGCACTTTCGGCCGAACTTCCCGAATCCGATGTCTCTGCGTCAATGTTTTCCGTTGCGGCATAGCTTATCAGCACCGCCCCCGGATAATACTGCGCATAGGTTGCCCGCATTGCGGGATAACCTTTCGCTGCAAGGAAGTCAAGTCCCGCCGCATTCAGCGCGTCCGTCTCGGACTCGTTCGGCGCATCCTGTGAGTATCCCTCCGCCGATGTCATGAACCAGAGCAGCTCGCCCCCGCGCACCGTTATCGAAAGGTCAAATTCACGTCCGTCGGCAAACTTTCCCGAAAAATCATAGCTCGGAATTTTGCCGCCGGAGCAGCTTGCAAGTTTCAGCTCCGAAGGTTGAGTTTCGCTCCCCGCTCCGCCGAAAAAAGCCTTTGCACGCCGATATGCTTCCGCTTCATCGATCTCAGCACCCGAAAGCCCCTGCGGCTCGCGTTTTTCCGTACTTTCGGAAAACGGGCCGTCGTATATAAGGGTCGGATAGCGCGAATCGGCTTCATCCTGTCCGGCATTTGAGGCGTTTTCGCCCTGCGCCGCGTTCGAATTTTCGGATTCAAAGAAATCCTCCGCCGCAATTGCAGCAACGGGAATATCTCCGCTGCTCAGCTTCGTTTGCAGTTCCTCGTAAATATTGCCGCTTGCCTCAAACAATGCAGCAAGCTGTTCTCTGTCATCATTCGAAAGCGGCGTACCTCTCATCACACGCCCCGCAAGCCCTTCCGAATAGTCCGATATGCGCACAAGGAAAGCGTTCAGCTCCGCATTGTCAATATGGGACTGCGGAATCTGTGCCATCAAGCCCACGCATATTCCGCTCTCGTGCCTTATATCGTCCAGCGTTGTGCAAAGCGTTGCGGGTGCTTCCGAAATCAGCAGTTTCGAAAGCATGATATTAAGGTTATAAACAGATTCCGTAAGCTCATGATAAGCTGCACGGTACATGTTTTCCGCCGTACGTCTGTAATTTTCGGCAAGAGTCTTCTGCCTGCTGCCCCAAACGGCCGCAATTATCACCGCTGCCGCCAATATCGCCGGAATCAAATACAGAATCAGCGTTCGGAATCCTCCCGAAACGGCTCCGCGCATTCGCCAACGGTCGAACCCGCCGCCCGAACCGCCTCCGTTCGTTCCTTTCTTTACTGCCTCGGATTGGCGTTCCGCATTCGGTTTTGCTGCTTCCCGCAGTGCGCTGTTCTCATTGCCTTCCGCCGAAAATGCATCGCTGTAAAATTCCTCCGCGCGCGGCTCATTCGTAAACTCCGCCGCCGCGCCGGGTATGACCCGCCCGAAAGCTATCGCCTCCTGCATCGGGTTAAGTGTTTCTTCTCTCATAATTCAACGTCACCTTTTGACCCTTTTTTGTTCAAAGTTCCGCAGTTTTTCAGCAAAAGCATGAGCCCCGATGCGCAGCAGAACGGGCCGTGAGAGCATCCATCTGCTTGTTGCGGTCGCAGGATTGTAATAATACAAACATCCGTTGCTCGGATCCCAGCCGTTCATTGCGTCCCGTGCGGCACGGATTGACTCATCATCCGGCGCAAGGTTTATCTGCCCGTCGCTCACGGCGTCAAACGCACCGCTTTGGTAGATAACGCCCGCAATCGTGTTCGGAAACGATGCACTGCGAACGCGGTTCAGCACAACCGCTGCAACCGCGACTTTTCCCTTGTATGGTTCCCCTCTTGCTTCGCCGTGAACAAGGCGCGCAAGCAAATAAAGGTTTCCGTTTGAGGATGCGGCCGAACCGCCGCCCGTTGACGAAGGCAGATTCAAGCCCAGTGCTGCCGCCGTTTTCTGCCCCACAATTCCGTCCGCCGTCAGCCCGTTCCGCTTTTGGAAAGCGCGCACCGCCGATTCGGTTTTTGCGCCGTATACGCCGTCAACCGTTCCGCTGTAATAACCCCAGCTGCGCAGCCTTGTTTGAAGCTGCCGCACAAGGTCGCCGCGGCTTCCGCGCTTCAATGCCTCCGCATTTACCCCGAGCTGCGGCAAAAGCAGGCCGAGCATTGCGGCAATCAGTACCGCTGCCGCAATTTTTTTCAATTGTTTCATATCAAAAATCTCCTGAATTTCATTAATCGGCAGCGTTTTCGGCGTCACTGTTTCATTTGCGGTTTCACACGGAATCCCGTTCCTCGTCGGCCCTTTATCCGAAAAGACTGTGCCAAAACTCCGCAATCAGGCTCCGAAAATGCACTTTCCCGTCCGTCTGACAAGCCGGCGCGCCTGCATCGGGTTCAACCGTTTCCCTGCTTTCTTCAGCATGTTCATTCTGTGCCGCATCCGCACCGTCGGGAACGCTGCCGCCCGCTTCACTGCCTTTATCATCTATTGTTGCACCGTTCAGGTCAGCTATGCACAGCGGAGGGAACATCAGGCACCACCAGTTTTTGCCGCGTGCTTCGCCGAGCAATATGCGCAGCGCGCGATACTCTCCCGCAGGATAGACCGTTTCCCCGTATTGTTTTTCCGGAAAACCGAATTTGCCGACGGCAAGCTGCGCATCGTATTCCGCTCCGCATTTTTTCAGCGTTCTGCGCACCGTCTGCAAAATTCCGTCCCCGTGTGCCCGAAGAATGCTTTCCGCATCCGCCGCATCAAAAGCATCCGCCGCGCCTGTCTGTTCGCGTTCGTATTCAATCACCGCATCACGCACCGCAAGCTTTACCCTTTGATCCTCCGTCGAATCGCTGTTTGCAAGGATATGAAGGCGAAAGACCGCACCGTCCCGTTCCGCCGAATAGATATTCGAACTTTCATCCGCCGCACCTGCGGCGGGCCTGTCCGAAATGCGGCGCACGGAAAGCGCGATAATCGGCAATGCCGTGGCGGCAAGCGTCACAATAATTGTGCACAACGCAATTGCCGAACAGAATCTTCCGAACACCGACGCGCTCCTTTTTCCGTTTTTTTCCTGTTTTTTCATTTGAAAATCCTCCTTGAGCGAAATTATCTCCGTGATTTCAGTATTGACAAAAGCAGGTTTAATCATGCATACTGAACACATCGGTTCGTGCCGTGCGGAAAGATTCTGTTTTTACCGAATCCTCCCGTTTTTGCCGAACGCAGGAAAAAACCTGTTAAAAAGTTGAAAATATTTTTCCCGAAAGCATTTTCGGTGATTAAATTTGATTAAAGAAAGGCTTATTGCATGACGGAACAAAGAATAATCCTCAACGCACCCGCAAAGATTAACCTGACCCTTGAAGTGCTGAAAAAACGCACGGACGGCTATCACGATCTCCGAACCGTCATGCACAGCATCGATGTTTGCGATACTGTGGCCGTTGAACTCTCGGAAGCAAACGACGGCGGCATTATTGTTGAATGCACAACTCCGCTTCCGCCCGTCAACACTGCATTCACCGCAGCACGGCTTTTTCGGGAAAAAACGGGCTGCGGCGGTGTGCGCATTCAAATAAAAAAGCGTATTCCGTCCGAAGCGGGTCTCGGCGGCGCAAGTGCGGATGCTGCGGCGGTGCTTCACGGCATGCAGCAGCTTTTCGGCAGCATAAGCAGAGACGAGCTTTATGATATTGCAAAACGCGTCGGTGCGGATGTTCCGTTCTGTCTGCACGGCGGCTGTGCCCTTTGTGAAGGCATCGGTGAAAAGCTGACCCCCGCTCCCTCTGCCGCACTCCCCCTTCTGCTTGTGCGCGGTAATCGCGGCATTTCAACCGGAGCGCTGTTCCGCTCCCTCGACCTCGGCAAAAAGCCCGCACGCACATGCAATCCGAGTTCCGCCATGCTGAACGCACTTGAACAAGGCTCGCCCGCGGATATTGCCGCAGCGCTTCAAAACGATTTGCTGCCCGCCGCAGTCGGCTTTGCGCCGGAGATTGACCGTTATATTGCAGCAATGCGGAATGCAGGCGCACTCGGTGCCTCAATGACGGGCAGCGGTTCTGTCGTGTTCGGAATATTTTCGGACATGGATTCGGCGAAACGCGCAGAAAGAGCATTTGGGGACTGCCCGGTTCATATCGTGTGCGAAACAATGAGTCGGCAGCCGTTTGAGGCGCATTAAAAACGCAAACTTGTTACGCAGGGGCTGCATCGGACATTAATCGGAATTTGAACGGAGTTAATGCTTTTGACACGCAAAAACAGCACCCCAAACAAGGTGCTGTTTTTTTTGGCGCGCCCAGCAGGATTTGAACCTGCGACCTACCGGTTCGTAGCCGGGCACTCTATCCGCTGAGCTATGGGCGCATCCGTATCAAGTTCAGTGCGTTCTTCAACGTACCTGCTTATTATACTCATTTGATACGGCATTGTCAAGGGTTTCAGGGATATATTTTAGCAAATTGATTCTGCCCCGCCGTTCGAACCGATATCCCGCTCATGCACCGATGAGCTTTTGGTCAAATGCAAACAAAGCTTCGTTAATTTCATAGATATTATAATTTCCGTGATTTATAAAATACTCAACAATGATATCGAACTTATTCGAGCGTGACAGGGCGAATCCCGCTTTCATGAGCATTTCGCGCACCTCCGCAATCGGAAGTTCAAGCGCAAGCGCAAACGCAACTGCTGTTGTTTTTGAGGGTTTGTAAAGCCTGTCCGAACGAATTTTTGAAAATAGCTTTCTGTCCACATTCGCCTTCTTGTAACATTCGGCATCGGTCATTCCCGACTCATCGATTTTCCGAAGGAGCATTTCCGAAAAGCTTTCATCGATTTGCTTCAATGCCTCTTCGAGGGAAATTGCGGGCGCATAATCAAACATCGGCGGAAACATTGCCGACTTTTCTTCCGCCGCTTCATCGGGCGCCGACTCTGCATCAACCGACGCAAAACGCTCCGCGCCGCGCAAAAAGGCTTTGGACTTAAGTCGGGGCAGTCTTCGCCTTGTTTTTCCGCCGCGCACGAACCGCGCTTCATCCTCATATGCAAACCGACCGGGAGCGGCACCCGTCGGCGCACATGCCGAAAGCTCCTCTGTGTCGGTTGTATCGGTCAGGAAGCTGTCATTTATGTATTTCGCAATATCTCTTCGCAGGCCGTCTTCAAGCGGAAATTCCGAGCGGTTGTAAATCACAAGACAGACGAGCATCTCATTTTCGGTAAGAAAATCCCGAATTGCATCAACGGCAATGCGCAGCGCGATTTGTTTCGGGCAGCCGAAAATTCCGGAAGAAATGAGCGGAAAGGCTATCGATTCACATCCGCGTTCCCTTGCTGCTTCAAGGGCATTCAAATAACATGAGCGCAGCAATGCCGGTTCGCCCTCTTTTCCGCCGAACCAGCGCGGACCCACGGCATGAATCACATATTTGCAGGGAAGATCATATCCCGCCGTGACCTTAACTTTGCCCGTTTCGCAGCCGCCGAGCTTTCTGCATTCCGCAAGAAGGCCCTTTCCCGCCGCACGATGAATGCAGCCGTCCACCCCGCCCCCGCCGAGCAGCGAGTTGTTTGCGGCATTCACTATTGCGTCAACTCTCATTTCGGTTATATCATTTTCAACAATTTGCAGCGGCATGGCAAACCTCCTTTTATGGAATTGGGTTTATTTGCTTTTCGGCCCTTACGCATTGCAATGTCTGCTTTATCTGCGCCGTCATTATACTACCATACATCGAAACACATTTCAATAACAATCCTCCGACATGCGGAAAGTTTCCTCCGATCCGCTTTAAAAGCTGCCGCATTATGCTTTAGAATGACGGGTGACGAAAAAAACATGCGCTGTTATGAAGCAGCTTTCGGCGAAAAAAACATGTGCTGCCGCGGAGCGGCTTCCGCCGCACTGCATGCCGTGCATTTTGCGGCTGCTTACGCAATAGAATTACGGAGGAAAAAATCAATGGAAACACAAAAGCCGAAAACTTACGGCTACGCCCGCGTCTCAGGCGCGGATCAGAACGAGGCGCGTCAGCTGACCGCCTTTCAGGAACTCGGCATTCCGCCCGAATGCATTTTCACGGATAAACAGTCCGGCAAGGATTTCAATCGACCGCAATACAGGCGGCTTGTGAAAAAAAGCTTCGCCCCGGTGACCTGCTGTATGTGCTGAGCATCGACCGACTCGGCAGGGATTACGAGGAAATCGGGCGGCAATGGCGCATTTTGACAAAGGAAAAATGTGTTGACATCTGCGTAATCGACATGCCTCTGCTTGACACGCGGCAGGGCAAGGATCTTATGGGAACGTTCATTGCGGATCTCGTGCTTCAGATTCTTTCATTCGTTGCACAAAGCGAACGTGAAAACATCAAAAAGAGGCAGGCGCAGGGTATCGCCGCCGCAAAGCAGCGCGGGGTTCGGTTCGGAAGGCCGGAAAAACCCCTCCCGGATGATTTCGGAGAACTCGTGCTGCGTTGGGAAAGTAAGGATCTGTCATTTGAAGCTGTTCTTCGAATGTGCGGCATGAGTCAGGCAACGTTCTATCGGCGTCTGCGCGACTTTCGGAGCGAGTCCGAAGAACCCCGCGACGATTCGTAATGAATTCACAACGAAAAAGGAACCTTTATCAAAAAGTGTACTTTCCGACAGCGGTTCCGATATAACGATTATACAACCATAAACAAGTTAAGTCAAGCATTTCGACACCGTTTCAGTGAATTTTTTCAGTTTCACTTCTCCCAACCTGATAAATTGACAACCGAATATTATCGAAATATTCTCTCTCAAAAAGTACACCTTTTGAAGCAGGGTTTTGATTACTCGCACCTTAAATCCGAAAGGGGGAACACATTTTGACCAAGAGAACCGTTGAGAGTGCCTGCGGCAATTGTCGTTTAAAGGGCGGTTTGCCTTTTATTGCCATGCTTTTGGGTGCGCTCATACTCGCTGCATCGTTCCTTTTGCCGTTCGGAACGGCAAGGAAGGAATATCGTGAATGGCTGTCCGCAGCGCCGGACAGGGTTTACGATGAGGAACTCAACATGACCCGCAGAGATGCAATCAATCTTTCGCTGATTGAACTTGCACGCGCATTCGGCAAAGCGGGCAATTTAGACAGCAGCTTTTCAATGGGTACCATTATCGCTGCCGCTGTATTCGCTTTGCTGACGCTTCTGTTCGCCGTGCTTAAAAAGCCGATACCCGCAATCGTTTTCACAATGCTTGCGCTCGGCGCGTTTCTGCTGATTCTGAAGGATTTTGACCTTCGCGGTACATTTTCCGAAAGCAGCAGCTATAAGCTCGGCTGCGCATGTTGGTTTGCGTTCGTCGGAATTGCAGCCGAAATGTTCGGCTCAATACTGACGCTTGCCGAGAGGGCAAAAATGAAAAAACTGCACATAGTCGATGGCAGTGCCGCAGCAAATTTTGCCGGTGCCGCCGATGAATCCGAGAAGGGAGAATAATAATGAGTGGATTTTTTAAAGGATTTTTCAAGTTCCTTGCAGTGCTTGTCATTGCTGCCGCCGTTGTTGTCTGCGTTATCGTTTTATGCGTGTCGAAGTCCCAAAAGGACTCTGAGCCTTCGGGATCATCGAACAGCGCACAAACCGAGACTGTCCGAACCGAAAAGCCGCGTACTTCCGATAAAACGGAGCAATCCGGCAAGGATGATACGGACAGCAGCAAGCCTACGGAAAAACCGGATGCTTCCGACGGTGTTGACCCGGATTTTAAAGCTGCAATGGACAAGTATGAAGCTTTCATCGATGAATACGTAACATTTATTAAGAAGTACGAAGAAGAGGGCAAACCCGCATCCATGCTTGCCGACTACACAAAGATGATGACCCAATACTCCGAATTTGCCGCGGCAATGGCTGAGTATGAAAGTGAAGAGCTTTCCGATGCCGATGCGGCATATCTCATTCAGGTTAACGCCCGTGTACAGGCAAAACTGCTGACATTGAACTGAACCCTGTCAGCGTTATCACACACAAACGACCATGCAGCTGCGTTCCGAACCGATTCGTGCAGCAAATCACGAATGCCGGGGAACGCAGCCGCAAACATCGTTAAAACATATCAATTAAACGGAGGAAATTAATCATGTTAAAGAAAATTCTCGCAATGCTGCTGGCATTTGTAATGATGCTCAGCCTTACCGCCTGCGGCGGAAACGAACCCGCCGAACCCGATGACGACGGAAACCGGCAGGAACGCGTGACCGAGGAGCCGAAGGAAACAGAGGAGCCGGAGAAAACAGCGGAACCGGAAGAGACGGAGGAACCGGAAGAAACCGAAGAACCCGCCGAAGAACCCACCGAAGAACCCGAAGAGGTCAGTGCAGATTTTAAAGCAGTAATGGATGAATACGAAAAATTCATCGACAAATATGTGAAGTTCATGAAGAAGTACGAAGAAGAGGGTCGTCCCCTTTCCATGCTTTCCGAATACACCGAGCTGATGACCCAATATACGGAATTTGCCGAAACAATGGCTGCCTATAACGGGGATAATCTGTCCGCTGCGGATTATGCCTACTATATAGAAGTCATGGGCCGTGTCAGTCAGAAATTGCTTGAACTGACCTGATGTTCATTCAGCGAACAAGCAGATAAACAGCACGCATATTCGATAATCACAGTCACTCAAACGTTACTTCTGCCAGCACCGTAAAAGGTGCGGGCAGAAGTAACCGAAAGTATCAGTAAAACATTTTTTGCTTTATAAAACGGAGGAAATTAACCATGTTTAAGAAAACCATAGCCGCATTGCTGGCAATTGCAATTGTGATAAGCTTTGTCGGATGCGAAGGAGTCAAAAAGGACAGCGTACCTAAACGCAAGTACGACAAAACAGATCCCTCTGCGGTACTTGAAGAAATCACAAATGACTTTAATGCAGTCGCATTATATATAACCGAAGAACTCGAAAAACATATTCCGATGTCGGAACAACATTTGAAGCCTATCAAAAAACAAGGGACAAATCGATGAATGGATTGAACTTGTTTTGTCCGAATCGGATGCTCTTTTTGCAAGAACAAAAGAGAACTCTGTTATTTACTTCAAGCTCATTGCCGCAGATTCAAAACATGAAAACTATGATTTCTGTAATAATGCCCTGGATGCATATTATGATGTAGTATATGACGATGCAATGGACATATACTATGATAAAGTTTATGATGATGCGATGGATTCTCTATACGATAAGTACTACAACGGAATAATTGATGATGCCTATGATACTACCGACTATGACGTATGGAGTGATGCTTCATCTGAAAGCTACCAAACATGGTCTGATGCAAATTCTGCCATCTATGAAAAATGGTCTTCCGAGAGTTCTTATGTTTACGGCTTGTGGTCTGCAATCAACTCGGCCTTCTGTTCGCACGACAATTTTGATGTTGATGGAATAATTGCCGATTATAAAAATTAAAAGAACAAGGATGATGAACAAGAAAGAAGATGATGATGAACAAAAAGCGGTAAAGCATTAACCGCACAGTCTCCATCGGGTTCACCCCGTCGTCCGCATTACATCGGCTTGACGATGTAATGCAAAAGTGGCTGCTGCATAAGTCCCAAAACAAAACCGGGCAACTCAAGAAGGGTTGTCCGGTTTGCTGCATTCGCGCATAATTAATTTGCATAAAACCCAACAAAAAGCGGATTAATTGTAAAAAACGAGCTGCCTTTCCGATAAATGCAGCAGCCGATTTGCCGGAACGATTCGGCATTTCGGACGGCAGGAACAGCCGCAGTGCTCGGGACGAGGTTAAAGTGCTTGACTTAACTTGTTTTTTATTGTATAATTATTATGTTAGGATTGCTGTGGAAATATATATATTTATGCCGGGCTTTAGTCGCTCGCAGTTTAAATCCGAAAGGGGGGGACACATTTCGGTCAAGAAAACCGTTGATTGGTCTGCAGCAGTTTAACCGATCGCATAACGATGTTTGCAAAACAATCCGATTTTGCCGCAGTAACGGTTGAATTCAAAAGCAAAGATTTGTCCGATGCCATTGAACCGAACCATGCCGGCATTATCACACCCAAACGCCCGTGAGTCCGCGATCTACGCAGTTTCATACCGCAAATCACGGACGCAGGGAACGAACTGCAACTACTCTTGAGAAGTACCCATTGAACGGAGGAATTAACCATGCTTAAAAAAACTCTCGCAATGCTGCTGGCACTTTTAATGATGCTCAGCCTTGCCGCGTGTGTCATAAACATACACGACGGCGATCCTGATGACGGCAATAAGCAAGAGCAGACAACCAAAGATCCCGCTCCCACCAAAGACCCCGAACGAACCGGTGAACCGCAGGAAACGGAAGATCCTGCCGATGCTAAATTCGATGAATTCAAGAAAACCGCGACCATCGAGGAAACCGTACTCTATAATGATAACGGTATTGTAATCACGGCAAAGGATCTCACCTACGAAGACAGCGGAGTAACTCTCAACTTGCTGCTTGAAAACAATCGTGATGAAGAGCTCAGTTTCTCATCCGTTAATAGCACCCCGGTGAACGGGTACATGCTGTACGGAGGAAATCTGAACTGTGACGTTGCTGCCGGTGAGAAAGCTGACGGAGAAATGTATATCAGCTACAATGAAATGAGACTGCACGGAATTTATGAACTTGCTGAGTTGGGGCTTCAATTCACAGTTGAAGATTACTCCGATTTTAAAGCGGAAACCGATTTCGTTATTCTCAAAACTTCCGCTTTCGACTCATACACGTTCAACCCCAACGGCTTTCAAGATACTGTAACAAGCAATGCTGCAAAGAACGAACTCGACTACAGCGTTGATTTTTTCGGCACCGAGGAACTCTATAACTCTTCCGGAATCCGCCTCGTTTCACAGACAATGATTTCCGAAGATCATGGAATGAAGTTGTATCTTGAATTTGTAAATGATTCGCGCGATACAATTCTCATAAATATCAACCGCATTGCTCTGAACGGACTTGTTATCAACAGCAGCTACCTGGCGGAGTCGGAACCGATCCGTCCGTCAACGCATCGTGCCGTTACTGTAAATCTCAGCCCCTGGCACGAAGAGGAATACCGCGGTGTTCTCGGCATCACCGAAATCGGCTCCGTTTCGTTTGATCTTATCCTCGAAAATACTATTTATGATGTCATAGACAAGGAGCGTGTCAACGTAAACGTTTCCGATGCTTCCGCTTCATTCGATAAAACAGGAATCGAAGCATATAACGATTATGGGATTCGTCTTGTGTTCAAGGGGTTCGCTAAAGATCCGTACGGATTAACCGATCGTATCAGTGCCTTGTTTATAGTCGAAAACACAGGGGAAGAAGGACTAATTGTTGGTTTTGAGGGTGAGTATGTCTCGATAAACGAATTACTGTCAGGTGCCTATGGCAACTCGCAAATCCTCCTGAACGGAGAATTTGCGATTCTTGACATCGAAATCACCAATGAGCTCGATATCAGCGACTTTTCCGAAATTACAGGGCTGGAATTTGAGCTTGTCATTCAAGATGAGAACTACAGTCAAATCAGCGAACCGACAATATCCGTTCATTTCTGATTCTGTCCACTTCAATGTTTTAGAAAGGAGGTTCTCCATGGCAAGACAAACGCGCAGCGACTGCACCGTCGGCGCATTTGAAAAAAAGTACGGCCTGCCCCCGGGCACAATCCGAAACAAAGACGGGCGAGATACTCGCAGCGACAAAAAGATCGGCACCATACGCCGTGAAGGCGAGAAAAAGGCGGAAAGCGGTAAAGCCTTAACCGCACAGTCTCCATCGGGTTCACCCGTCGTCCGCGGTACATCGGCGAAGCCGATAATACCGCAAGCCCCCGACAAATTGTCGGGGCTTGATTTATAGGCTCGGTCGATTTCGTTTTTGAAAAAAACGTCTCGACTTCACTTTTTTCAGATTGGCAGCTCTTATTAATAGCTCTTTGCAAAATATGTCATTGCCTTTGCTTTTTTGCCGCAGCAAACACAGGTATCGCTGCCGATATCGTCGGCATCAAAGGGCATGCAGCGGGTGGTTGCGCCCGTCATTTCCTTAATTTTATCCTCACATGCACGGTCACCGCACCACATTGCCTTTACAAATCCGTTTTGAACACCCGCATTAAGCTCGTCCATATTCTTTGCAACGACAGTATGCATAACACGATTTTCTTTTGCGCGGTTATACATATCGTTCTGCACGGTATCAAACAGCTGTTTGAGCGTGTCTGCAAGGGCGTCGATGGAAACGAAGATCTTTTCGTGCGTATCACGGCGAACAAGAACAACCTGATTGTTTTCGATGTCCTTCGGACCGATTTCAAGACGAACGGGTACGCCCTTCATCTCCCACTGGTTGAACTTCCAACCCGCGCTCTGGTCGCTGTCGTCGAGTTCAACGCGAATACCTGCATCGGAAAGCATTTTCTTCAGCTCATATGCCTTGTCGAGAACGCCGGGCTTATGCTGTGCAATGGGCAGTATGATGAGCTGCACGGGCGCAATGCGCGGCGGGAACATAAGCCCGCGGTCATCGCCGTGAGTCATGATAAGGCCGCCGATCATGCGGGTGCTGACGCCCCAGCTCGTTGTGAAGCAGTATTCATGCCTGCCCTCGCGGCTGAGATAAGTGATGTCATATGCCTTTGCAAAATGGTCGCCGAGATTATGACTCGTTCCCATCTGCAAAGCTTTTCCGTCCTGCATCATCGCCTCAAGGGTATAGGTTGCTTCCGCTCCCGCAAATTTCTCTTTTTCGCTCTTTCTGCCGCAGATAACGGGAATTGCAAGCACGTTCTCCATAAATTCACGGTAAACTTCAAGCATACGCTCGGTTTCTTCCTGTGCTTCCTCGGCGGTTGCGTGCGCGGTGTGGCCCTCCTGCCAGAGGAATTCGCTCGTGCGCAGGAAGGGGCGGGTGTTCTTTTCCCATCTTACAACGTTTGCCCACTGGTTATAGAGCAGAGGTAAATCACGGTAGGACTGGATCCATTTTGAATACATTGAGCATATGATAGTCTCACTCGTGGGGCGAACGCAGAGACGCTCCGCAAGCTTTTCTTCACCGCCCTGAGTGACCCATGCAACCTCGGGCGCAAAGCCTTCAACATGGTCCTTCTCTTTTTGGAGCAGGTGTTCGGGGATGAACAGCGGGAAATACGCGTTTTATGCCCTGTCGCCTTAAAGCGCGTATCAAGTTCATGCTGCATAAGCTCCCACACGGCGTAACCGTAGGGTTTTATGACCATGCAGCCCTTAACCTCGGAATAGTCAACCATGTCGGACTTCAGAATGATATCCGTGTACCACTGCGGAAAATCTTCGGTTCGGGACGCGATATGCGTAACGAATTCTTCTTTTTGTTTTGCCATTGAAATATTTCCTCCGTTGTTATTAATATTTCCGTTAAGAATAATAAAAGCATCTGACTTTTGCTTAAAAAAAGCACCCGTGCGAAAAAATTCACAAGGGCGCGTTAAGCACTGTACCACCTTATTTCGCGAAATGGCAGCCACTTCGCCTCGAAAGTTGTAACGCACTTCTGCGCAGAAAATTGCGGAACACTGCAAGCCGCAAACGGCTCAATGCACTTTACTTTTCCGTGCTCATGGGCGGGATAACCGAACGCGGACATCTGCTCGCACCTAATGCAGACTCTCTGTGCTCCGTTGAGCGCGGTTTTTGCCCATTCATCGCAAAAAATCAATTGACAGCCTATTATAACATTCACCGGAGGCCGTGTCAATGCAGAAAAATGCAGGATTCGGTATTATTAAAAGCATTAAGCTTCCGCACCTGTCCGCATTTTATTTTCCGTTTTCGGGTTTTAAATATATCTTTGTTTTCCCTTCCGTTCCTGTTATAATTACCTTAAAATGAAGTTCGTCCGCATTTGCGGTGAACAGGCAGGATGTTTATGAAAAAGCTTGCAATCGGAATTCTTGCGCATGTTGACGCAGGCAAAACAACATTATGCGAAGCACTGCTCTACCTCAGCGGCGCGATAAGAAAGCGCGGCAGGGTGGACAGGGGCGATGCATACCTCGACACGCACACGCTTGAAAAGGCGCGCGGAATAACGATATTTTCAAAGCAGGCAAAATTCAATTATAATAATACAGAGTTCACTGTGGTTGACACGCCCGGGCATGTTGATTTTTCTGCCGAAGCGGAACGCGCGCTGAGCGTACTTGATTACGCGGTGCTTGTTGTAAGCGGCACCGACGGAGTTCAGTCCCATACCGAAACCCTTTGGAAGCTTTTGCGCAGATACAGCATTCCGACATTCATTTTCATCAATAAAACAGACATAATGCAACGAAGCTGCACCGAGCTTATTGACGAGGTTCAGCGGCGGCTTTCGGAAAGATGCATTGCATTCGAACCCTGCGAAGGCACGAAGACCGAGTGTTTAAAAAGCGAAGCCTTCTTTGAAAATCTTGCCCTTGCCGATGAAGTGCTTTTTGAAAAGCATTCCGCGAAACGAATTGTCGATGCGGACATTGCCGCCGCAATTTCGGAACGGAGGATTTTTCCCTGTTTTTTCGGTTCGGCGCTGAAAACGGACGGTGTTTCCGACTTTATCGCCTGCCTTTCGCTTTATTCCCGCGAACGCAAATTTAAAAAGGATTTTGCGGCAAGAGTTTATAAAATCACATACGACCCGCAGGGAACGCGCCTGACACACATCCGTCTCACGGGCGGAAGTCTGTCCCCGCGCACTGCCGTTGCCTATACTGCACGAAACGGCGAACGACTGACCGAAAAAAATTGCCCGCATAGTGTTCTGTTCCGGTGCAAAATTCACTCAAACCGAACGCGCCGAATGCGGCGATCTTGCGGCCGTTTCCGGACTTTCCGCAACGTACCCCGGGCAGGGCTTGGGCGATGAGGATTCCGCACTTCCTCCGCTGCTTGAACCTGTTCTGAGCTATCGAATTCTTCTTCCCGGCGACTGCGATGCGCGAACATTCCTTCCGAAACTCAAACGGCTGGAGGATGAGGACCCGACGCTGAAACTCGACAAAACCGATAATGTGCACGAGCTTCAGGCAAGGCTGATGGGCGAAATGCAGATTGAAATTCTGAAAAAGCTTATTTCGGAGCGGTTTGGCGTTGAAATTTCGGTTGATGACGGGCGAATTTTATACCGCGAAACGATTCTTGCCCCTGTTGAAGGTGTCGGGCATTTTGAACCGCTGCGGCATTACGCGGAAGTTCATCTGCTGTTGGAGCCGCTGCCCGCGGGGAGCGGGCTTGTTTTCGCCTCCGCATGTGCGCCTAATTCACTCGATTCGGATATTCAAAGGCTTGTGCTGGCGCATCTCCGCGAAAAAATTCATCTCGGTGTGCTGACAGGTTCACCGATAACGGATATGAAGCTGACCCTCGTTGCGGGGCGGGCGAGCCTTCACCATACCGAAGGCGGTGATTTCCGACAGGCAACCTATCGCGCCGTACGGCAGGGATTGATGTGCGCGCAAAGCATCCTGTTGGAGCCCTTCTACTCGTTCCGACTTGAACTCCCGCGTGAAAACCTCGGCAGAGCAATAAACGACATTCGCGGCATGGGCGGCAGTTTTTCCGCGCCCGAAGAAGGCGCCGACGGCGAAAGCTGCGCATTCTGCGGCACTGCGCCCGTCTCCGCCATGCGCGGCTACACGCGTGAGCTTGCGGCATACACACGCGGCAGAGGGCGGCTCGGCTGTGAATTTTCGCACTACGGGCAATGCCGAAATGCCGAAAGCGTAATCGCGCAATTCGCCTATGACCCGGAGCGTGACCTTGAAAACACTCCCGATTCCGTTTTCTGCTCCCACGGCGCAGGAGTCATTGTTAAATGGAATGACGTTCGGAACTATATGCATATTGATACCGGGCTGAACCTTACAGGCACTCCGCGCCCGAGCGACTCCGTGCCGCACGAATCGGATAATCACCGTGCCGTAAACCCGAAAGTGCTTTCCCGCAATTTGAACGTTGACGAAAAGGAGCTTGAAGCCATCATGCTCCGTGAATTCGGCCCGATTAAGCGGCCGGAGTACAAACGCCCCGCGCAAAACGGAGATTCGGATTCAAAAATTAAAAGCTCCGAGCCTGCCGAACCCAAAAAGAAGGATTACCTCATTGTTGACGGATACAACATCATATTCGCATGGGAAGGGCTGAATAAGCTTGCAAAAAGCGATATCGCCGCCGCGCGAAAAAAACTGATGGACATCCTCAGCAACTATTGCGCGTACAAAAAGAACGAGGTCATACTCGTTTTTGACGGCTATAAACTGAAGGGCAATGCCGGAGAGCGTTTCAATTATCATTCTCTGCGCGTTGCATACACAAAGGAAAACGAAACGGCCGATATGTTCATCGAGCGGCTGATATTCGAAATCGGAAAAAACTACTCCGTTCGCGTTGCAACGGGCGACGGAATGATCCAGCTTGCAAGCACGCGCACCGGCACTTTGCGCATGACGGCGCGGGAGCTTGAAGCAGAGGTTGAAAGCGTGAACGAAAAAGCTTCGCGGCATCATGGCGGAGCTGAAGCGCGGAGAAGCAAAAACAAAGCTCAGCATTCCGCCGCTGCCGAACGGCGAGAATGAAGACTGATGCATAAAGTCCCCCGCGCGGCATATGCGGCGCAGGGAAAAAGCTTAAGCGGGATTCACTGCATTCGGATATATCTGCCCGCTGTCCCCGCATATCTGCCCGCTGTCCCCGCATATCTGCCCGCTGTCCCCAGCATAATCGAAGTTTTGCGGAAACTTTGCTTGATTTTTTCCTCCGACAGGTATATACTTACAGTTGAACGGAGGAGCTGCGGCACAAACCCCGTTTGCTCCGCCGTTTCTGTTTAAATGATTTCAAAAATCCGACCCTTTTCGGGTCAGTATCAAAAAGGAGAGAAAGTATGCCTAAATTCATTACTGTGGAAGAAGCCGTAAAGCTTATCCCCGACGGCGCAAGCGTTATGTTCGGCGGCTTTATGGGCTGCGGCAACGCCCACAAATTCATCGATGCTCTCTCAAAGAGCGGCGTTAAGGATCTGACCATGATCAGCAACGATGCATCAATGCCCGGCGGCCCCATGGGTGAGGATTACTACGGCGTTGCAAAGCTCGTTCACAACAAGCAGGTCAAGAAGCTCATCGCCACCCATGTGGGCCTGAACCCCGAGGTTGCGACCCAGTCCATGGTTGACGGCACTCTCGAAGTGCAGCTCATTCCGCAGGGTTCCCTTGCCGAAATGATTCGTGCGGGCGGCGGCGGTCTCGGCGGTGTTCTCACCCCCGCAGGCGTCGGCACCATCGTTGAAGACAGCCCCTATTGCCTCGGCAAACAGACGATTGACGGCCGTGATTATTTGCTTATGAAACCCATCCATGCCGATTTTGCCGTTATTTGCGGTGCAAAAATCGACAAGGCGGGCAATGTTTGGTACAAGGGCAACACCAGCAACTTTAACCTTGTTATGGCAACCGCGGCAGACACGGTTATTGCCGAAGCCGAAGAGATCGTTGAAATCGGCGAAATCGAACCCGAAAACGTCCGCACTTACGGCGTATTTGTTGACTATGTTGTTGAAGGAGGCAAACTTTAATGGATAAGGCTCAGATAAAGGCGTTCATCGCAGCGCGTGTTGCAAAAGAACTTAAAGACGGCGATGTTGTCAACCTCGGCATCGGTCTTCCCACCCTCGTTCCCGCATATCTTCCCGAAAACGTTCATGTTATCCTTCAGAGCGAGAACGGCACCATCGGCACCGGCCCCGTAACGGACGAAAACCGCGATCCGTTCCACGTTGTTGATGCAGGCGGCAGCCCCTCCGCAGCAGCACCCGGCGCATGCTTCATCGACAGTGCCTCCTCTTTCGCACTCATTCGCGGCGGTCATGTTGATGCAACAATCCTCGGCGGCCTCGAAGTTGACGAAGAGGGTTCCCTTTGCAAACTGGATCATCCCCGGCAAAAAAATGCCCGGCATGGGCGGCGCAATGGATTTGCTCGTCGGCGCAAAGAACGTTATCGTTGCAATGGAACACACCGCAAAGGGCAAGCCCAAAATCCTTAAAAAATGCAAACTGCCCTACACCGCAGTTAAGTGCATCACAAAGATCATCACCGAGATGGGCGTTATGCTCGTAACTCCCGAAGGTTTGCTGCTTACCGAATACAACCCCGAATTCACCGTTGAGCAGATTCAGGAAGCAACCGAAGCAACCCTTATCATTTCCCCCGAACTGAAGCCCATGGCATAAGTCGGTGCCGAATGCCCCCCGTGTTTCGGAATGCATTCGTTATTGTGTTCAAATTGTATTAAACAAGAACATCGACCGTTCCAAAAATCGGAACGGTCGATGTTTAAATTATATCCGTATCAGTTTTCAGCGGTTTATTGTCTTTCCGACCCGACTCACTCCGCATCCTCGCCCGCGAGCTGCTTTGTGCGTTCGGCAAGAATCAGTCCTTCGATAATTTCATCCATATCGCCGTCGATAAACTGCGGCAATTTATAAATTGTCATGCCGATTCTGTGATCCGTAACGCGTCCCTGCGGGAAGTTGTAGGTTCGGATTCTTTCGCTTCTGTCGCCGGAACCGACTTGGCTTTTGCGCGCCGATGCTTCTTTTGCCGCAGCTTCCGCGCGATACATTTCATAAAGGCGGCTTTTAAGCACCTTCATTGCCTGTTCTTTATTGCGGCCCTGGCTGCGCTCATCCTGGCTTTGAACAACAAGCCCCGTCGGAAGATGCGTTATTCTTATCGCGCTCTCCGTTTTGTTAACATGCTGCCCGCCTGCGCCGCTTGAACGGTACGTGTCTATGCGCAAATCTCCGGGATTGATTTCAACGTCAATATCCTCCGCCTCGGGAAGCACCGCAACCGTTGCCGCGCTTGTGTGGATCCGCCCCTGAGTCTCCGTTTCGGGCACTCGCTGAACCCTGTGCACTCCGCTCTCGTATTTCATTCGGGAATATGCACCGCGGCCGTTGAGGCTGAACGTGGCTTCCTTAATCCCGCCCATTTCCGTTTCGGCAATATCGATGAGCTCGTATTTGAAATTATGCCGCTCGGCATAGCGTTGATACATCCGCATCAGCACGGCGCCGAACAGTGCCGCCTCATCCCCGCCCGTGCCCGCGCGTATTTCCATAATAACGTTTCGTTCATCGTTTTTATCCTTCGGAAGCAAAAGAATTTTAAGATTCTCCTGCTGCTGCGCCGCTTTATGGGAAAGCTCCGCAAGCTCCTCTTCCGCAAGGGTTCGCATCTCCTGCTCGGTTTCTTCCGAATCGAGCATCGCCCTGCAATCCGCAATGCCGCGTTCCGTTTCAAGGTATTCATCGTAAGCGGTAATTATCGGTTCAAGCGTTGAATGCTCTTTGACCAGCTCACGCCATGCGTTCATATCCGCCATGACCTCCGGGGAGGCGATTTTTTCCGCAAGCTGCTCATAATGCAGCTTCATCTGTTTAAGTCTGTTCAGCATATCCTGTTATCTTTCATATGTTTGGGCAATTGTTCAACCCCGATTCAATCTTTTTTCAACAACCACCACGCGATCGTTTCCGCAAATGTCCGAAAGCACGGAAACAGCTCCGTCATTCGCAAAAAGCTCTGAAACCGCCGCGCCCTGATCGAAGCCTGTTTCAAGCAGCAGCACGCCGCCTGGGTTCAAAAAGACATGAATAACCCTTCCGAATGCGCCTGTAAAACTCCAATCCGTCCGCACCGCCGTCAAGTGCGATCATCGGTTCGCGCAAAACCTCCGGCTGAAGCGAGTGTATAACATCGGTGCATATATAAGGCGGATTAATTGTTATAATGTCGAACCCGCTTGCCCGCTCTTTTGCAAAGGGCAGCGCGGCCTCGAAAAGGTCGCCCTGTCTGCACATGCAAAGCTCCCCGACGCCGTTTAATTGAATGTTTTTCTCCGCAACGGAAATGGCCTCGGGGCTTATGTCGCAAAGCAGCGCGGGAACGCCCGTCCGCTTTGCAATTGATATTCCTATGCAGCCGCTGCCCGTGCAAACATCCAAAAGAAATCTTACGGGTGCAGTTGTGTTCTTTCGTTTTGAAATTATTCTTTCCGCTGCTTCGGCAAGCGTTTCCGTGTCCGCACGCGGAATCAGCACGTTTTCGTTCACCGTGAACGGCAGTCCCATGAACTCCCATTCGCCGATTATGTATTGCAGCGGCTCATGATTTTTTCTGCGCATTATGCAGCTTTGAAGCTTTTTCAGCGCATCGCCCGGCATTTCATCCGCAAACTCAAACGTGTACAATCTGCGTTTTCCAAGGCAAAATGCCGCAAGTTGATGCGCTTCAAACTCCGCATCTTCAAGGCTCGTTTCAACGAGCTCCTTTCGGGCAAGTGCAACGGCATCGCGAATTGTCATTGCGCCTCGGCCGCCGTTTCCGCGTTTGCTTCAGGTTCCGCATTTCCGGCACCTTCCGTGTTTTCGGCTTCTGCCGCCTCTGCGTTTTCGTGCGGCTCCGCTGTGTCGCCGGGTTCCGTGTTTTCGGGTTCATCCGCAAGCTTATTATAGTAATCGCAGCTTCTTTCACCCATTGCAATATAGAACGCCGCAATTGCAACCTCAAGCATATCCTCGGTGGGTTCTTTTGTTGTGATAAGCTGCAAGCCCATGCCGGGAGCACGAACAACTTTTGCAAACCAGCCGTCACTCTTTGCCGCTGCACGCAGCACCTCGTAGCTTATGCCCGCAATGAGCGGAATACAGATTATGCGGACGCCGAAGCGGAAAAGGAATTCAAGAATGCTGTTCTGAATTTCAAATTTGAATCCGTAGATGAACACGGCATCGATAACGGTAAGAAACAGAATCGATATCGCCATCACAAGGAAAAGATAATTCGTTCCGCAGCGCGGATGCAGCCGGCTGTATTTTTTCGCGCGGGCGGGAACAAGTTCATCCTCCGCTTCATAGCAGGCAATTGTTTTATGCTCCGCACCGTGATACATAAAAAGCCGCTTCATGTCTTTTATGCAGGAACAGCCGAAAAGATAACCGATATAAATTCCCACGCGCAAAACACCCTCGACGAGCGAACGCCAAAGGTTCTTTGTCTGCCCGAAAATCATCGACGAAATCAACTGCGGAAGAAGCACAAAAAGCCCGACAGCAAGCGCAACGCCAAGCACAAGCGCAACTGTTATTGCGATGTTTTCAACGGATTTTCCGAAAGTTTTCGCAAGCCATTTTTCGAATTTTGTCGGTTCCTCATCCGCAAACGCATCTTCGCCGTACATTTTTGCGGAATCCATCGTTGTGGACATGCCTGTTGTGAGCGATTCAACAAGCGCAACAACTCCGCGAATTATAGGCAGGCCCCAAAAAGTGCCCTTCTGCGCTTTTGAAACCTGGTTTTTGTAACTTGCAACAATTTTTCCGTCCGCGCGGCGCACTGCCATTGCAATGCCCTTATCGGATTTCATCATAACGCCTTCCATAACGGCCTGACCGCCGACAGCGCATTTTCTCATAATATCACACCTTTCTCTGTTTTTTTACTCTTATTTGTTAGGTTGAACGTCTCGGAGCAAAAACTCCGAATAAATTTCGGCGGGGGAGCAAAGATTATTGCCCCTCCGCTTTGCGGTTCTTCCCGGATTTATGCCTTTGTCCAGCTTGTGCCTTCCTTCGAATCCTTAAGCGTAACGCCTTTTTCTGCAAGCTCCGCACGAATTTCGTCCGCACGGGCATAGTTTTTGCTTCTTTTTTGCCTCTGCGCGTTCGCGAATGAGTCCTTCAACATACCGAACAAACTCATCCGAATGCTCTTCCGCAGTGTTCGTGCCGCCCGAAAGCAGATTAAGTGAAAGCACCCTGTCAAAATCCGCAATAATTGCACGTTTTGTCGCGCCGTTCACATCCGAATCCTTCAGAAGATCGTAAAGCACCGTCAGACCGAGTGAAGTGTTCAAATCGTTGCCCACTTTTTCGATAAAGCGGCGGCGGTAATCTTCAAACTGTGCCGCATTCGTTTCGCCTTCTTGAGGTATGCCCGCAATGCGGTTGAGCAGTCTTTCGTAAGCAGCTTTTGAATTATCCAGCGTATCGTAGCTGAATTCAAGCGGCTTTCTGTAGTGGCTTTGCAGGCAGAACATTCTGTATACAAGAGGGTCGTAACCCTTTTCCTGCAAAACGGAAACCGTCAGGATATTGCCCTTCGACTTGCTCATTTTGCCCTCACGGTCATTCAGGTGCTGAACATGGAACCAGTGGCTGCACCACGGATGCCCGACGGCCGCTTCACTCTGCGCAATTTCGTTTGTGTGATGCGGGAAAATATTGTCCACACCGCCGCAATGCAGGTCGAGATACTCGCCGAGATGCTTCATGCTGATTGCAGAGCACTCGATATGCCAGCCGGGATAGCCGACGCCCCACGGGCTGTCCCATTTCAATTCCTGAGAATCGAATTTGGATTTTGTGAACCAAAGCACAAAGTCTGACTTGTTGCGCTTGTTTCCGTCCTCTTCAACATCGCTGCGCACACCCACAAGCAAGTCATCCGACGAATGCCCCGTGAGCTGATAATAATCCTTGAGTTTGGATGTGTCAAAATAGATATTTCCGCCCGCTTCGTATGCATAGCCGTTCTCAAACAGCTTTTCGATAAGTTTTATGTATTCGGCAATGCAGTTCGTCGCAGGTTCAACAACATCGGGAGTTTTGATGTTCAGCTTGCGGCAATCGTCAAAGAACGCATTCTCATAGAATTTTGCAAGTTCCATAACGGTTTTGCCCTCGCGCTTCGCACCGGAGACCATCTTGTCTTCGCCGGTGTCACCGTCGCTTGACAGATGCCCAACGTCCGTTATGTTTATCACACGCTTCACATCATAGCCGATATAGCGCAGGAATTTTTCGAGCACATCCTCCATGATATAGCAGCGGAGGTTGCCGATATGCGCAAAACGATAAACGGTCGGGCCGCAGGTATACATGCTGACCTTGCCCGCCTCGCGCGGCACAAACTCGTCCACGCGCTTTGTGAGAGTGTTATATAAATAGAATTTTTCCATGTTCTTCATTTCCTTTCAAGAAAAACTTAAAAAAGTTTTGCTGCCGCACAGCTCAGTCAAGCAGCATATCGTTCTGTTTTATCCACCCGAGCCTGCGCATTATTTCGCTGAAAAGCAGAGAAAGCGCAGCGGGAGCAGCAATATGCAGCAGCAGCACGCGAAGCAGTATCGACCACCACTCGCTGCCGTTTTGAAGCATTGTCGTAAATGTTCCTATCTGACCCACAAATCCGCAGGTACCCATGCCGCCCGAAATGCCCTCGTTCAGCATTTGGAACACCGTTGTTCCGAACGGTCCGAGGATCGCGCTTGCAAGCGTCGGCGGAACAAGGATTGCGGGATGACGCAATATATTCGGCACCTGAAGCATTGATGTGCCGAGTCCCTGAGAAACAATGCCGCCCCAGCGGTTTTCGCGGAAGCTTGAAACCGCAAAACCGACCATCTGGCATGAGCAGCCGATCGTTGCGGCACCCGCTGCAAGCATAAGCCCGGTTTTAACATCCGGTGCGGCATTTGCCGTTACAAATATCATGGAGGCAATTGCGGCACTTGAAATCGGAGCCGTCAGAATGATGCCCATAACAACGGAAACTATGATGCCCATCGGAATCGGGTTCAGATAGGTTGCTTTGCCGATTATGTAACCGAGCCACTTCATAAATGCACCGAGCGGTGCCCCGAGAAGCACGCCCACAACGCCGCCCGTCAGCAGCACCGCAATGGGAACAAGGAGAATATCAACCTTTGTTTTGCCTTCAACAAGCCTTCCGATTTCGATTCCGATAACGGCAGCAATATAAGCCCCGATAGGACCCGCGCCGCCTGCGCCGCTTGTATAGCCTATCGCTCCGGCAACGACCGCAGCGCAGAGCGTCAGAGCTTTCGCACCAAGCCCGACAGCAATCGCCGCGCCGATCGCACCGCCGACAACAAAGCCGTTCTGCGCAACCTTCACAATCGGATCAAGAATGCCAGAAAGTGCGGGAATACGCGCAAATTGCGCAATTATCGTGCCGATGAGCAGAGAGGCGAAAAGACCCTTTGCCATTGCTCCGAGAGCCTTAATGAAGTACCTGTCCGCATAATGCTTCACGATGTTTCCGGCGCTGCGCTTCGTGTCTGCACCGCAGGGAGCTGCCGTTTCTTCCGAAAGAGTGATGTTCTCGTTGTTTTCCATTGCTTGCCTCACTTAATTCAAGTTGTTTTTTGTGTTTATATCCGCAGGACTTCCGCAAAAAGCTCCGCCGGATTCAGCCTTCAGTCAAAGTTCAATCGATTGCGGAGCTGTTCCATGGCGGAGCGGTTGCCCGCCCCGCCAACCTTATCCTTCAGCCAAAGTTCAATCGATTGCGGAGCTGTTCCACTGATTATTTCTTAACGTCGTCTATTGTGGGTTCATCATCGTCAAACTCGAACGCCGCCTTGGGTGCGCGGGGTACGCCGCCTCCCGGCTGCTGCTGAGCTTCGCGCTTTGCGTTCTTGTCAACGTATTTTCCCGTCCAGATGATCGCCGCAACGAACACGGCGCAGAGCAGACCGAACAGAACCATGCTGACCGTTTGCAGCTTGCCGAAACCGTCCAAAGCGGAAACGACGCCCGCCGCAATCATGATGACAGCCGCTGCAAGGCAGCTTATGCGCATTGCCTTTTTGTGTTTTGCTTCCATGCCCTCTTTTTACAAACTCGGCATCAAAAATTCTGCCGCGGCCGGAAATTGCGGAATAGAGCAGATACAGACCGATAACGAACATCACAATGTCGAAAAGGCTCACCGATTGGCGGTTGACATTGAGCTTTACAGTCTCTTTCAATTCGCTGCCGTTGGCGCAGGATGCATTAATGCGAATCTCGCCGAGAACGGAGGATTTCACAAACAGATAGCCGTTTTTTCGTTGATTTCATAAGTGAATTTATCTGAAGATGCCGGCGTTTCCGAAAGGTTTCCGTCCTTATCCTTTTCAAAAAGCTCAACGGTATATTTAACCGTGTTGTCTTCGGCCGTGTCAGCTTTCGGTGCGTCCGGTGCGGCTGTCAAATCCGGTGCGGCTGTCACATCCGGTGCGTCTGTCGCATCCGGTGCGTCTGTCGCATCCGATGCGTCTGTATCCAAAGCATCGGAACCGCTGTCGGTCTTATCGGTCAAAATTTTATACATATTGTCTTCATAGCAGAAGAATCCGACCGCTGTGTTGACGTTCACCTGAATCGACTGCACATTTTGCGCAAAGGTAAGCTGCCTGTCGGCATATGCAACGGTTGAATCGTCCTCTGCATTGATGCTCGGCTGTTTGCCGCTGCCCATCATGCAGCCTGTCAGCGCAAGACAGAGCGCAAGCACTGCTGCGATAAGAGCCGCAATGCGCACATTGTGTTTTTTGTTTCCTGATTTCATATTGTAAATCCTCCTGTATTCTGCCTTTCAGACATTTTAATTTTTATGTTTAATGCCGCATTCGTTCCGTCTCTTCGCGGCACGGGGTTCACTGTTTTGTTTCCTCCGCATTTACACAGCGCATGAACTCATCGGAAACACGCATTGCTCTGCAAATCGCCAGCGCATCACGCGGCGGATTCACATCGCTTGCAACGCGATACAAGCCGTAGTCCATAAGTTTCGGCAGCACGGAAGCCCTCGAAGCATCGTTTCCCGCCAGTGCTGCATCGAGCACGGCAGGTTCAACGTTTTTGAGCCCGATGACCTGATAATGCATGGGCGCACAGCACGCAACATCATCGAAATGCGTTGTTATCAGCGCAAAACAGCCGCGTCGATTGTTGAAATACTTCACTGCTGCCCGCACAAGTGCCGCACCTTCGTGCGGGTTCGTTCCGCGCGCAAACTCATCAAGCAGAACGAGTGCGGTGCTTTCGGTTTTATTTCGGAAAGAATGCCGTCAAAATGAATCATCTCCCCGCCGAAACTCGAAAGTCCGCCCAAGCTGTCCTCCATATCCTCACAGAGCAAGTGTATGCCGGCAAAATGCGGCAATTCTGCTTCCCCGCAAAAAACAGGGAAGCCGCACAGCGCAAGCAGCACGTTCAGCGCAAGCGTTTTGACCGCAACGGATTTTCCGCCCATGTTTGCGCCCGTGATAACGGTTGAGCCGGATAAAAGCTCAATGCTGACCGGAGTAAACTTTCGCCCCGACGAATGCAGTGCATCGGCTGTCTGCGGGTTAATCATTTCGTTAAGAAGAACCCGCTGCCCGTTTGCATAAACTTTCGGAATGCTGCCGCCCCTGCTGCACATAAGCCTTGCTTTTGCAAGCGCAAAATCGAACCTTGCAATGCTTTTTATCACCTGCTCCGCCTCGTTGGAATATGCAGCAAAAGCTCTTGTCATTTCCGTGCGGATGCGCAGTTCTTCGCTCTCCTCCCTTGCGGCAAGCAGAGTTCTTTCCGCTTCAAGCGCATCCCGCCCCTCGACAGGATCTCGGCGCAGTTCGGCGTCAACCCGTTTGCGCTCGCGCCGAATTTTCGCAAGCTCCGCGGATGCGCTGTCGCTCACGCGAAAAGTCATTGCACGCATTCCGTCCGGGTCAACTATTGAAAGCGCATGCGGCAGAGGGTGAATATCGATTTCGTTCAGCCTTTCGCCGCAGGGAATCTTCGAAAATGCCTCCGCAAGCGCATCAAGCTTTATCAAAAAACGTTTAATTTCGAAGAATTCAACGTCTGTAAGCGTCATTTCGCGGCTTCGCGCGACCGAACGGCGAACATCTTTAAGCTGCATGAGCGCACGTTCGGCGGCGGACAGTGCCTCCCTTGCGGCATCGCTGCGGATCGTTTCCGCAAGCAGGCGAACGTTTTCCAGTTCGCGGCAAAGCCGCGCATTCTCTTCACACGGATACGCATGGGTATGCCGCGCAAGCTCCTCTCCGAAGGGGGAACAAGTCTGCAAATTTTCAATTATGTAGGCAAATCCTATCGCTGCCTGCTGTTGTTTGTTAAGCATAGTCTTATAACGTCAATTTGTTTTCTATCATTTATTCGCGAAAGCGCAGGAGTATCGATTTTACGCGCACGGGTTTACTCCGCTGCCTCGCAGCCGAATTCGCTCACAACATCAAGCACCGGCACGCGTCCGCCGAGACCGCTGCACATTGCATCGTAAAACTCCGTTTTGTTGTAATGACTGCCTTTTGCGGAAAACGGGTTGACCGTCACCGCAAGCAGCCGCGTTTTGTTCATAACGGTAAATCTTGCACCTGCACGAACAAGTTTTTCATAATTTTTATGCGAAAGCAGCAGCCTGCTGCCGTCCTCGCAAATAATCTCAAGTCCGTTCAGCGCATGTCCCGCCGCAATGAGCGCATTTGCAGCCGAATCCGGCACCCCGCCGCGCATCAAAACAGCCTCTGCGCCGCCTTTTCGAACAAGTTCCGCCGCGCGGGAAAGCTCCGAAAACTCCGTTTGCTCTCCGCCATGGGTTCCGCTGCCGAAAAACACACCGTATTTTTGTTTGCATTGACGCACATATTCCGTCCGCTCCGTTTGCGGCAGCATCATAAGCTCCGCCGAGAAGCATGTATCTTCAACAGTTTTTCGAATATCCGGGGAATAGCTTGCGCCCGAACACAGTATTGCCGCATCACTGACAGCCGGCATCGCAAGCGATTTTCGGCTCAGCGCACCGTCGATAATGACTTTTGCCGCGCCGAGCTCAAACATGCGTTTTTTAAGCCGCGCAAGCTGCGCCGTCATGGACGGACCCGCAAGCTGAATAAAGCCGTCACTGCATGCACGAAGGATAATGACCTCTCCCATAGGCGTCGGCATTCCTGTTGTGTCCAGTATTTCCGGGAAATACCGCTGTTCATGCCGTTCTTTTGCGCATCATTTCCGGAATCGGACAAATTTCCGCCCGCAAAAAGCAGCTTTTCGGCTGTTGCAATAATCGTGCCGTCATAAACGAAAATTTCGGGCTTTTTCGTGTTCGTCACAAGGTCGCTTCGCTCCCCGTCCCTTCCGATGGATGTCAGCGCAATGCTCTCGTCCATCCTGCGGCAGTCCTTTATCAATCGATTAAGCACCGTTGTTTTTCCCGCATTTTTGCACATGCCGATGAGCGAAACGGAACTATAAGGTTTTATAAGCTCATATAACAAAGCCAAACTCCTCCGATAGTATTATAGCATACCTATACCGAAATGAACAAGGGCAAACGTCCCCTGCGAGCACCTTGTTTCATATATAAGTTTTTAACGTGCTCTTGTGTGTGCCGGTTTTAAATTTTCAGCATTTTTGCAACTTTTGCGTGCCCGCAGCATATTCTTGCAGAAGGGAGGGCGGCGATATGGTAGGATTCATCACATTACGCGGAAGTTTAAGCGGGTCGATTCGACTGACAACAGTCGGCAAAAGCATGCGCTTTGTACTGAAACTTCGTGAAAAACCCCCGCACGGCGGATTTACCGTTTATCTTATTGACGGAGAAGATTTTGCATCATTTCGGTTTTCCGATGACTCCGATGAGTTCAGCGGCACAGCCTTGTTTTCATGCGTTCGTGCCGCCGTAATTGCAAACCCCTTCGGAGATTTTATCGCGGAAGGCAGCATCGGTGCGGTGCGGCATGATTTGCAGGCCGTTAAGGCACGGATTCGGGCAGCAGCCTTCTCGAAAGAGCGAAATGCAATGCAAAGGAACCGGCACGACAGCATTCAATGCACAGCTGATTTGCAAATTTCGGGACATTCAGCCGAAAACAGCAAACACCTTTCCGCCGCCGTTAGCGGAAGGGCGGGCGGCACAGAACCGGGGAAATCGGGGCAAAAGAGGCGTGACATGCGCCCAAGTGAAAAAAAAGCGATCGCTCCGAACTCTGCCCTGCCGCCGAACGGCTTGCAGTCCGCAAAATCTCCCGTTACGGAAGGAATCCTCGGCAAAGCGAAAGAATTGTTTGCGGGAAGCGGAATTTCCGCAGCAAACGGCAATCCCGCCGAGAATTCGAATCCTGCCGTTCACCGTTCCGATTTTGATGCGGATATCGGTGCCCTTTGCGAAAACTGCGCCCGCTCGGACGAAAGTGCGGCCGAAAACCCGTTCCCGCAGCTTTTTCCAAACTCGTATTGGAAAAAACGCCAAAACGACCGCCGTCTGTTCGGCAAAGCTCGCGTTCGCGGCGTAATGTACGGCATCGTCGCCGTGCCGAGTGCAAGCCGCCGCCCTCCCGCAGGTCTTTGCGGAAACCTTCGCCGCGTTCGTTCAAACAGCGGCAGTTGGTTCTGGCTCGGTATACGCCGTGAATGAATTGCATTTTTCGGAACAGCGTTTGCTTACTTTCGGCCTTTGTGCCGCTTGTGAACAGTCGGTAATCATAATTGCCGTAACGGTTCCTTTTACAGCTGTTCCGTCAACCGCATTTTCAGACGTGCCGCTTCACGACAGGCAAAAAACGGCAGAAATCTCCGCAGCAAGGAGCTTTCTGCCGTCTGTTTTTAAAAATACGGTGATGAAAAAACCAATTTAAGCCGAAGCCTTCCGCAGGTTCTCAATCTCCCTCGCCGAGCCGTTCAACTCTTCCGCCGTGCAATCCTCGCCGAGCATGAAAATTCCGCGTGCAATGCACATAATCTTTTTTTCATCGCTGAACGGCCACCCGACTGCGGTGTTCAAAAGGCTTTGGACAAGGCAAAGTTTTGCCGTGCGAATTTCCGGCGGCGCATCGATTATGCGGCGAACATCATAATCCTCCGTTCGTCCGCACGGTGCGGCGCAGCTGCTGCAATCCGGAACAAGCCTGTGCTTCTCGGCATGGATTTTTTCAACAGCCTCGGGAAGTTTTGATTTCAGCAATTCTGCCTGCGTCATCTCCGCCTCGGTTTCGCCGACCGTATCCGCCGAACAAACCGCCTCGGCAAACTGTTTCAGCAGTGAAAAAGCCTTTATCAGCAAAGCGAAAGTTCCTTCATCCGTGCGTGAATTCGAATCCGCCGCGCGAACAAGCCCGACAGCCGCTCCCAAAAGCTCCCCCACACAGGGGACTTTGAGCATTGCTTCGACGACCGTTGTTTTCCCGTCATTTCTTTCAATCTGCATTTTGTCACTGCCGCTCCTTTACAGAAAATCATTCATTGCTCGCTTTATCGGCAATTTTATAATATGCATCCGCGTGTTGAAATCGTGAACACTTCAACGGGCAAAGACTTTCCCGCTGCCGCAGCTGCTTTTTTGACGGCAAGTTCAATGCCCCCGCAGCAGGGAACTTCCATCCTTGCAACCGTTATGCTCTTTATTTCGTTATTGCGGATTATTTCAGTCAACTTTTCGGAATAGTCAACTGAATCCAGTTTCGGACAGCCGATAAGAGTTATTCTGCCGCTCATGAATCGCTCATGAAAGTCCGCAAACGCATATGCAGTGCAGTCTGCGGCGATCAGCAGCTCCGAATCATCAAAAAAGGCCGCACGAACGGGCGCAAGCTTTATCTGCACCGGCCATTGGCCAAGGCATGAATTCGATTCTTCCGCTCGTTTCGATTCTTCTTCCGTCCGTTCGGACCTTGTTCCGAATGCAAACACGGGCGTTCTTTTTCCGCCGCCCTTCAATGTGCGCGCCGCCGTTCCAGGACAGCCGCAGGGTGCCGCAATCGAGTTATGCGCCGTTTCCGTCTGTTTGTCCGCAAGCATTTTTAAACGCATTTGATTTTCACGAACAGCCGCTTCATCATACGGAACCGCTTCGCGTTCAACAAAGCTTATCGCTCCCGCAGGACAGGCGGGCAGGCAGTCTCCGAGTCCGTCACAGTAATCATCGCGCAAAAGCCTTGCTTTTCCGTCAACCATTCCGATTGCGTTTTCATGACATGCCTCCGCGCATTTGCCGCAGCCGCTGCATTTTTCCTCATCAATAACAACAATTCTTCTTATCATTCCGAATCTCCCTTCTCGTGCCGCATCTTCCTTCGGATTTGCTTTCCGGTGTGCCGCCTGTTTCGCTTTATTATAGCATAATCAAGGCAAAAAATCCGCTGTTTTCCGTGAATGCCGCAAACATTTCCCTTTTGCTGCCCACTTTTGCTGTATCTCGAATTTTTTTTGCCAAGTCGGTCTCGAGATGTTAAACTAAAGTAATGTATTTGGCGCATAAAGTCAAAAGCGGATTCACTCCCGTTTTTCAAAACGATCTCTGTGCGAAAAGTTTTGAGCAGCGGTTTGAAAGCAGCAAAGGAGAATTTATTATAATGGATAAGCGTATAAGCAAAGACGAATATTACCTTTCGATCGCGGCAGCCGTTGCAAAACGATCCACCTGTCTTCGTCGTCAGTACGGAGCCGTGATAATTAAAAACGATGAGATAATTTCCACAGGATACAACGGCGCGGCACGCAGCGAACCTAACTGCTGTGATACGGGCGAATGCTGGCGCGAAGCCAACAACATTCCCCACGGTGAACAATACGAAAAATGCGTTGCCGTACACGCCGAGCAAAACGCAATAATTTCTGCCGCACGCCATGAAATGCTTGGTTCGGTGCTTTATCTTGCGGGATTTGATTCCAACGGTGAGCTTGCTGCACCCGCGCCCTGTGTTATTTGCAGCCGGCTGATAAAAAATGCAGGCATTGCAGAGGTCGTTTCCGCGGTGCGAACGGGGAACCCGTGCGCACGCAATACAATCGATATAACTGATTATTCTTCCTGTTATGTTAGTTTTTGCATGAGGTACACAAATGAGAATAATTAACCCGTCTTTTGAAATCATCAACCGCCCGAACGGGCATGAAGTGCTGCGGCACCTTGAACTTTGCGGACGAGTCTGCTATAAATCCGAGGATGCAATATCGGACGAATCCGCCGAGCGGCTTATCCGCATGATGCTTGAACGCGGGCATGAAAGCCCGATCGAGCATTTCAGCGTGAGCGTTCGCATAATTTGCGACCGCGGAGTTTCTCACGAGTGGGTTCGGCACAGGATTGCCAGTTTTTCTCAGGAAAGCACCCGATATTGCAATTATCAAAAGTCGAAATTCGGCAGCGAGCTGACATTTATCCGTCCTTATTTCGCCGAAGAGGGTTCAAAGCTCTTTGATATTTGGAAAAGCTCCATGCAGCAGGCGGAAACGGCGTATTTCGAAATGCTGAACTGCGGCGCAAAGCCCGAGGATGCGCGGAGCGTGCTTCCGAACAGCCTTAAAACGGAGTTCATCTGCACGATGAATCTGCGCGAATGGCGGCACTTTTTCCGTTTGCGCTGTGCGCCCGCCGCACACCCCGCCATGCGCGAAATAAGCATTCCGCTGCTGCACGAATTTCAAAAAATGATTCCCGTGCTTTTTGACGGACTTTGCTGAATTTTAATTTGAGTTTTTTCGGATAAATCCCGTTCCGATAATTAAACAACCGAAAACTGCGCAGTGTTCCGAATAAACCCACTCGATTTGATTCAAGCGGGTACGGGTCCGCTGCGCAGCTTCCGGCTGCATATCGTTCACTGTTCGGACGTTCGTGTCCTTTATTCCGCATTCGGCGCGCTCTGCGCGGGCACGGAAAGATATGCATCGATGATTTCGCCGACATCAGCCATGCTGTGCCAATACTCTTTAAACTTTTCAGTTGTCACAAAATCATACTTAAACTTTATGACATAACCTTTTACCGCATCAAAGAACGCTTTGCTGCCCAGCTTTCCGTAAATTGCATACAAGAGCCCCGCTCCTTTATCATAAATATCGGAATAACCCATCGGGTCCTCATCATTCCAATAATACAGCGACTTTGTCAGGTCCGTTGTATCGTCCGCATAACTCATGTTCGCATCACGCCCGATTCCCGCAACACGTGCAGCGCTCAGCTTAAGTCTCATCTCCGTTTTGAAGCCGCTTATATCAGCGGTGAACTCCGGCGGATATGCTTCATCGTAAACAAATTCGCAAAATCGGCAAAAGCCCTCATCGAGCCACGCTTCTTTCACTTGGTCATTGCCGACAATACCGTAAAACCATTGGTGCGCAACCTCATGACAAACGGAATGATCCATTGAGTAAACCGTTGCGGCAGCCGATTCGTCCGTTTTAAAATCCAGACCCATTTTCTCAAAATCATCAAGCGAAATCTCCGGCGCTATCATAACAAGGGTTGGGTATTCCATTCCGTTCACCCCGCCGGTCAGCCCGTTAAGAACAACACTGAGCGTGCTGTATGGGTACTCTCCGAACTTTTCCCCGTAGAGAGCGAGCGATTTCGCTGCAACATCAAGCACCCTGTTCGCCGTTTTCGGAAGCGCGGAATCATAGTATACGGTTATTTTCGTGTTTCCCGTGTCTTTTGCCAGTGTTTCGAAGCTGTCGCTTGCGCAGAATGCAAAATCGCGTACGTTTTTTGCGTGATACATGCCGTCCGCTCCGAGCTCACCCGTTGCAGCAATCTTGTATCCCTCAGGAACATTTATCCGGACACTGTAGTTTGCAATGTCCGTATAAAACGCGTCGCCGATATCAACATACGGTTCAACTGCATAGGCTCCGTTTTCATACACGGCGGGTGTGATTACAAAATTGCCCAAGTTGAAAATGTTTTCCTGCCAACCGAAGCGATTCTTTATGTTCGGAATCCGAACGCTGTATCGAATTTCTATCCTGCAGCGTTCGTCCGCGGCCAACGGCGAGGCAAGAACAGCCTTGAACACGGTCCCTTTAACGTTTTCAAGCTGTGACTCACTGCCGTTCAGCTTTATGCTTTGAACAGCTGCACCGCCCCCGTCCGCACTGAATGCTTCGGGATAGATGTTGAAGTATATTTCCGAAAGATTTTTTCCCGCCGGGTTCAGATAATCCGTCGTTTGTTCAACCGTGAGCATATGCTCATCCGTTGAAAGGGTAACATCAAGCACAAAACTGCTTGCTTTTTGCTCGTTCTCATTCACCGAAAGCGATTCGGGCACGCTTGTCGGCAAAACCAAATCCGTCGGCAAAACCGCCTGCGTCGGTTCAGCGGTAAACCGTATCGGGTCTTTTTTTCGCCCGGAATCAATTCCGACTGCGCCTTTGCAGCCCGAAAAACATACGGCAGCGAGCATTACCGCCGCTGTCAATACCAGAACAATTTTTCTCATTCAAGCACACTCCTTCGTTTACTTAATCACTGACCGTACACGAAAATTCCGTTCGCCTCTCCGATTCAATCAGTGACTGCTTAAGTTCTGCAAAGAGTGTATACCCCGATTATTTCCGAAATGTTTCCGTCAGCGCTCCAAGCCGATATATATTGTTTTGTTCTCATCGTCAAGCACAACATTGAGGAACAACCCGACTGTTTCGGAATAATAGCGTGAGCCGTTGTATTTCCAGTCCGGCAGTACATCCAGCGTACTGTATTCAAGGTATTTTTCCATGAATTTCAGGCGTTCGCTTTCCGAATCCGCAATCGATATTTCTGCGCTGAACCGAATGCTGAACGCAACCACTTTTTGAGTCCCTTCCTCAACGGCTGCAACGACCTCCTGTGCGGGCATCACATAATCTTTATTATAGCAGGTGTATGTTTTCACGTGTTCGGTTCCGTATGCATCGCAATATGAGGCTTCGTTCAAAGAACACATGACTGCAATTTTCGTTTCTTCCAAGAACGGCATGGCAGAAAGAAAATCGTCCAGTGCCGAAATCATTTCCTCCACGCCACACTCTTCCGCTGTCGTTTCGTAGGCTGTGCCGCAAAGATATTCTTCCGCACCTTTCAAGAATTCAATCTCACTGCTCCCGATTGCAATTTGAGGCAGTTCATCCATTGTAAATTCCCTGTTCAGGAGCAATTTATCCGATATTTTAAAATAGATTATCGGTGCCGCAGCAAGTCCCGCAACAGCCGCTGCGGCAAGCAATGCTGCCAAAAGCCGCAACGCATGCTTTTTCATTCAGTCACCTCCAAATCAAACGAAACGCAGGTTCCCCTGCCGAGTTCGCTTTCAAATTTCAACTCTGTTTTAAAAAGCGTGCATATGCTTTTGCAAATGGATAATCCGATTCCGTAACCCGCTGCGCTTCTGGATTTGTCCGCCTTATAAAAAGGCTCGGCAGCGCGGCGAATTTCTTCTTGAGTCATGCCCCTTCCGCTGTCCGCAACGCCGAAGCGGCAGCAGCTACCGCTTCTTTCGATTTTCACAATTACTTTTTGCCCGTCAGAAAATCTGAACGCATTTTCAATCAGATTGCGCAGCAGGGTCAGCAGCAGATTGTAATCACAAAGTATCTTTATTCCTTTTTCACTGTTGATATCCAAATTTTCTCCGTTTTCAAACATCTGCCGGATTCCGCGCTCAATGCGTTCCGACTCAACGGGCTCAAGTGTCGGTTCCGTTTGAGAAAGCTTCAGCATTCGCAGCATTTTTACCGAAAGGTTTTCCATTCGCTTTGCGTTTTTAAAAATTCTGTCCGCATACATGAACTTGTCATGCTCATCAAGGACATGCGTTCTCAAAATATCCGCATACCCGATAACGGAGGTCATCGGCGTTTTAAGCTCGTGCGAGAAATCGGCAACGAAAGCCGTCCTGTTTTCAAGCTGCTGCTCAAGCTCGGCAACCATTGCATCAAAACTTTTGCTCAGTGAGCCGATTTCATCCCCGGAATCAATCCGTGTACGAAGCGAATACTCTCCCCCGCTGATTCGGTTTGCCGTTTGAGCCAACCGTTCCAAAGGCCTTGTTATCCGCTTTGTTATAAAGAAGGCAGCAAGCCCGGAGCAGAGCAAAACAGCCGATTCAATCAGCAAAAATGCAATGTATTGGCGTTTTCTTTCGACAAACACATACGAAATATCATATCGCATGATAATGTTTAATTCCGTTCCGTACGAACTCAGCGTTGCATTGAAACAATTGAAATACCCATTTTCGTTTTTTTCAACGGAATATGAATTTTGCCGAAGAACCGGCGCATCTCCCTTAAGATTTGAAAAAATAACCTGCCCGTTTGAATCGATAATTTCAATTTCTTCTCCCGTTGCATACGCAACCATCTTATCAGCGTACCGCGCAAGCTCGGTTTTATCCGTTTTTCTTCCGTTCAGCCTGTCGGCAAGCAGTTTGCTTTCAAGTGCATAGCAGCTCATTTGCTTCCGCCTTGAATTCTGTGCAACGGATTCCGCAAGAGCCGCTCTGCTGTTGGTTGCAAGCAGAACCGTTCCGCCCGCCGAAAAAGCAGCGAATACAACAAGAGTTATTATTATAATAACTTTTTTTGAAAGACTCATGTTTTCTCCCGAATGATGTATCCAAGCTTATGTACCGTTGCAATCTCATTTTCGAGTCCGAGTTTTTTCGAAGCCGTGTGATATGAATATCCAGTGTTCGTGTATCGCCGCTTTCCCCGTCATTCCACACGCGCTCGTAAAGCGCGAAGCGCGAAAGAGCAACACCCTTATTCCGCAGGAGAAAATGCAGCAGCTCAAATTCTTTAGGCGTCAATGTTATTTCTCTTCCCGCTTTTCTGACAATATGCGCTTCCGCATCGAGTTCAACATCCCCGACGCGAAGCAGGTTGTTTTTGTAGCCGTGCAGCCGCAAAATGTTTTCGATTCTCAGAAGCAGTTCCTCAATTTCGAACGGTTTAACAATGTAGTCATCCGCACCCATGCGAAATGCCTTCCGCTTGTCGTCCAGTTCCCCGCGCGCGGTTATGAATATCACCGGTATTGAATACTCATTAATATATGAAAACAATTCGTATCCGCTGATCTGCGGCAGCATAATGTCCAGCAGGCAAAGCTCAAATTTTTGCGTTTCCAGCAGATTTGCACCCTCCTGCCCATCAAAAGCGGCAAAAACGTCATACCCTGCATTTTTCAGCGCGAGCTGTATCAAAGCCGAAATATCTCTGTCATCCTCAACAACCAGTATTCTTATCATCTCATCCTCTGCCTCTTTTTCGGAATAAACATGATAAATTACTCTTCATGTTCAAGCCGCACTTCAAAATTCATTCCGCCAAATCAAAAGAGCAGCGCAAAGCGCGCCGCCCAAGTCATCGTTCACAATGCGCCGTTCAAAATATCGCGGCGGACACGAAATCAATAGTGCGGAATATCCGTCTCAAGTTTGGAATAGTCCGGTGTTGCATGGGGCTCCTCCGGCGGATCGACATCAACAACGGTAAGCCTTGTTATGTACCATCGCCCGTCAAACTTATCAACAGTGATTTCGTAGCGGCACGCAACCCAGCTTGGAACCGGGTCGGTTGTATCGCTGCTGTAAGGAGTTGCCTGAATGTTCGTAACACGCTCAACGACCTGCAGCGTTGCCTCTTTTGACCACGGCCAAACCCGGAACTTTTCGATTTCCAGCCTGTGATCATATGAATCCACTCGATAGAGCGAATACTTGTTTCCGTTCACCGCTTCATCTTCCTGAAGCCAGCTTTCGGTAAAATGTTCTGTCAACTCGGCTTTTGATTTGTTCCCGAGAATGCAGTCGGCGCGCATCTCCATTCCTTCGGTCACAATAATATATATATTGCTGACATACATTGCCTCCATAAGCGCAGCGTAACAAAGCGTTACAACAACCGATGCAATAAGAACAAAGCGCAATATATACCAAATGGATCTGCGTGCAACACCGTACTTGCTGCGATCCGCCTTTTCAACATCCGTGTCAGACAAGATGACGGATTCTACTTTTTAACGTCCGCATCTGTAAGTTTTTTTCTTTTCGGCATAATCCGAATCGTCCTCCGTACATCCGCTTATGCACTGCTTTCGCAGGCTTGCGGGAAAATCATGCAGCCTTTACTGCAATTATAGTATAGCATAGCAATGCCGAACTGGCAAGCTTTTACGATGCGGCTGCACGCTCGGTTTTCCGTATCCGCTGTTATCCGACAGAGTCAGCCCAATTCATCGTTATAAAGCTTGTCCTTGTCAAACGTGCCCTCGGCAAAACAGGGAACCTGTTTGCAGGCGCGAAACAAAGCTGCGCTGAAACGCGACATCACCTGCGGAATCTGCTGCCGCTCCATCGGATAGTCATCGAAAACAAGCAAAGTCTTATTGTGTAATGTCGATTCCGCTCTTTGTGCTGCGAATATGCACCGTGCCGTTCGAAGTCAAAAAGGTCCGACACCCCTTTGCCGTCAAAAGATCCAAAGTCTTTTGTTCCGCAGGATTCTTATCGGAACACGTTATGACTGCATATTTCATGTTAACTTTTGAAAAATAGTCTTCAAGCTTTGAGTTATAAACGCCGTGATGCGGCACTTTCAAAAAATCACAAGGTTGTACCCTTCCCTGTGAAAGCATATCGGCAATACGCTGCTTTTCAATATCGCCCGCAAAAAGAAAGCTGTTTCCGAGATGTTCGAGACTTACGACCAGTGAATCGTTATTGTCTTGGTTTTTTGCATAGTCTTTGCCGAACGTGCCCACGATGTTCAGCTTCATGTCGGAAACAGTCAAACTGACCGAGTCAGATACAGCTTCTGCGCTTCCGCATTTTCCGTTGGCTTCAGCTTCCGCCAATGCATTTCTGTATGACATATAAGCGTATGCCGTTGTATCGACAGGAGTATAATCAGGCTCAAGAAGCTTCGAAACTTTATATTTTTTCAAAAGAGTCGGCACGCCTCCGATATGATCCTGTCGTAATGCGTAATAATCAGGTAATCAATGCTGCTGATTCCGAGCGCATCCATAGCTGCCAAAATCTCCGCACCGTCATCCTCTTCTCCGCAATCAACAACAATGGATGTTGTTCCGTCGGTAATAATGCTGCAATCAGCCTTGCCGATTTTGAGAATTTCAATCTTTAACGTATCTTTTAAGGCTTCATTCACATCGTTCTTGGGTGTGCATGCCGCGAACAAGCAACAAAAAAGCAGCGCGGCAATCATCAAACAAGCACAAATTTTGGTCATAAACTTTTCTCCTTCAAATCAATTTTCGATAAGCCAAACTTCATCCAGCCATTCAAGTCTTCCGTTGAGCCAAGTCTGCAGGTTTGCAACGCCAAGGCTGAAATTTTTCTTCCATAATTTATAGTTTGCATCTTCGGCTTTTGCAAGATACGCTGCCTGCTCCGGAATCAGAGCCTGAAGCTCCGCAATCACCGTTGTGCGATAACAGGTATATCGTTCCGTCAGAAGCTCACGAAATTCATCCTGCTGATAAAGTTTTTTTATCCACGGGCAGGATGAATTAATAATCATAAAGTCTTCATATGTTCCGCTGCCCGGGCAGTCCGTTGCATCGTTTCGTTCCTCATCCGCATTGCTCCAGTTCACGATTCCGTAGGCAAGGTCAAAATCCCACAAAGCAGTCATGTAAAGTTTATTGTTGTCGCGCTCTTTATACATCCAACAGCTTGTTTTCAAATTGCCGTCTATGTTTTTGCTTATTTCCTGAACTATCACAAAATCGACCCATGAATCTTCATCGATGTATTCAGTATATTGTTCCGAGCTGAATCCCATCACCGAGTTATGGAGCCGCTGCATGTAGACGTTCAGATATTGCAGCACCTCACGCCTCAGTTCAGTATCTTCAATTTCAGGCTCCTCCAAGACAAAATAATCCTTCACCTGGTTCGCCTGATACGGGCAGTCGAACACCTGATCCTTTTTGTAGTTCACTCTTCCGTGAACGTTCTTTTCAATCAGATAACCGCCGGTAATATTGTCTTCATCCGCTTCGGCAATGTTAATTTTGTTTTTTCAATTGAAATTCTTTCAACCAAAATATATATGCCGTTGTATTTGCCGTTGAGATAAACATCAACAAATTCGCATTTCGGAACATAATCGATACCAATCAGATCCTGATATGCTTTATAAGTAATATAATTCCGCATCAGGGTTGAATCGGTGTAACTCGCAACAATTGCATATTTTTTGTTTTCGGAATATCGAGCAGTGAAGCCTTTTCGTCAAGCTTTATTGAGTACGGCTTCTTATCATAACCCCATGACGAGTTCCCGCGCCCTTTAACCTTGCCGCTGCCGTTATAATTACCGCTTGCAAACGTTTTTGTTCCGAGCTGCAGCGATATTTTCGCGTTGACCCATTCATCCTTTGTTACGGATTCAAAATCACAGTCGATGCTTATATCCAGTCGCGGCAGCGCATCCGCAGTTGCATTCACGCACGCAGCCGTAAGTTCCGTCACGGCAATTTTTGCACCTTTTTTCACCCTGTATGTAAATTTCACCGAGCCATCCGCAAGTTTTTTTACCTCGGCTGCCTCCGAATCATTCCCAAAAAAATATGAATATTTGCTGTTATATGTCCAGCCGGCATCAAATTCTGCCGTGAATTCCAATGCTGCGGTTTTTTCGAACACAAAGAACGCCTCGTCCGGGTGTCCTTTCAGGTGCATACCGTCGCCTTGAGGCGTTATGTGAACGCCGTCGGAAGTGCGCGGCTCAAAATTCCAACCGTCACCGTCATAATGCTTTTCTATCGCCGCTTTAATAACAACACTGTTTGTATCGGCTGTCTCGATTGAGCTTGCAAGTTTTGCGGAATCTGTTGTTCGGATTAAAGTTGCCGTCTGGGCAAGCGGAAAAAGCACAGCCGTAACTGCAAGAATAAGAGCAATTGCTTTGCGCAGAATCTGTTTCATCCGTCCTCACTTTTTTCTGAAGAAAATTCAGACCGAAGCATATTAATTATTCATGCAAACAAATAAGTTCCGCCGCTGAGATGCCCTCCGCCGGTTCAAACCTGCCGTGACACGCACCGTATTTATCCCACAACTTTTCCGATAACCCGCAGTTCATAGGAGTATTTAATCTTTATCGGCTGATACTTCGGGTTGAGTGAAATCAATCTGACGCTGCCGGATTCGGAATCAAGTTTTTTGCAGAAAGCTTCTCCGTTAAGAACAAAAATGCCTATTTCACCGTTTTCAAGTTCCTGCTGATGATGCACGTAAACAATTTGTCCGTCGTTAAACAGCGGCGTCATTGAATCCCCGCTTATGCGGACAGCAAGGGTTGCTGCTTCCGGAACATTTTCGTCAACATCAATCAGTGTGTAGGAGTCACTGTCAAGAAAAACGCCGGAACCTGCCGATGCCGGCATATCGTAAAGCGGTATCTGCCGCCTTATACGGGTGATTTTTGCCTGATGTGAAAAGCTCGGATTCTCGCGCAGCATTGAAATATACTCGTTCGCGCGTTCCATGCCCACGCGATTCAAACCGTAAAACGGATCGTCGCTGCACTCTTTGCTGCGAAAAACCCTGTGCACATCTGACACTCCGTAAATTCCGCACAGGGAGATGAACTGCTGTGCATCCGGCAGACTGTCGCCGGTCTCCCATTTGCTGACAGCGCGGTTCGTTATTGGATCCCGATTAAATAAAGTTGCACATTCAAAGCTGATTTTTTGCGCAACCTCAGTTTGATTGAGTTTGCACGCTTTGCGAAGCTCTGCCAGTTTCCTTCCGAATTCACGATTTCCGTTCACTTTTCCCTCCGCAGCCGGCCGCGATTCAACTCGTGAAACGCACCTGTAATTCCTTATCTGCATTATAATGCATTCCGCATCCGATTGCAAGAGATTTTTTTTAAATATTTCTCTGATTTTGAGAAATCGCCTCTTGACATCTCTGTTCAAGAGTATTATCATATGTTCAGTCGCCCATTAGGCGATTAGTACGCGCTTGCAGAGGTGTTGCGATATGTGTGCCACGATACTCCATGTTGATATCAATAATTTTTATGCCGGAGTTGAAATCCGAGATTGCCCATCGCTTGCAGGGCTTCCTCTTGTTGTCGGCGGGGATATTGAGGCGCGGCACGGGATTGTTCTTGCAAAAAATAATATTGCAAAGAGTTTCGGGATTCAGACCGCAGAAACCATCGTGTCTGCGGTTAGAAAATGCCCCAATCTTTCGATTGTCCCCGCGCATTTCGAAAAATACGAGCAAGCCATGCGTCAAAGCCGTGAAATTCTCATGCGTTTCAGCGACAAAATCGAGCCTTTCGGAATGGATGAAGCGTGGCTTGACGTCACGTCTTATGCCCCGACCGTCGAAGACGGCCGCGAAATTGCGGACAGGATTCGCGAATGCTATCGCCGCGAACTCGGTCTTACGGCTTCAGTCGGGGTCAGTTTCTGCAAAGTTTTTGCCAAATTAGGTTCAGATATGAAAAAACCGGATGCAACCACGGTCATCCCGAAAAACGGTTTTAAGGAAAAAATCTTTGCGCTTCCGGTTGAAAGTCTGCTTTTTGTCGGTAAGGAAACAATGCACAGGCTTAATCTGCGCGGCGTGTTTACGATAGGCGATCTCGCCCGCACCGATCCCACTCTTCTTTGCGAATGGCTCGGCAGCAGCGGTGCAGAGCTTTACCGTTATGCCAACGGACTTGATGACAACCCTGTGCAGAATTACGGAATTGAGACGGCACTGAAAAGCATCAGCAACAGCAGCACCCCTCCGCACGACATCTGCTGCGCGGGCGATGCGCTCCGTATGCTTCAATCACTCGGCGAAAACGTCGCCGCAAGGCTGAGAAAGCACAAACTCAAAGCAGGCGTTGTTGTTCTGCATGTTCGCGACAGCACTCTTTCAACGTTTGAGCGGCAGGTTCGGCTTCCGCGCCCAAGTTGTCTCTCAATCGAACTGCGCGATGCAGCGTTCAATCTGCTTTGCGAGAACTATGATTGGAAACGTCCGATACGCTCACTCGGCATACGTGCATGCGGTCTTGTATCCGCAAATGAGCCGATTCAGCTCTGTTTGTTTGACGATTATGAACAAACCGACAGGCAGCTTAAAATTGAAAAAACTGCCGACATCATACGAAAAAAATACGGCAGCGGCAGTTTTGTTCTCGGCACGTCAGTATCAACACGGGAAACTTCTTTCATGCCGGAAAGAAAATTCAATCCGCTTCGCCGAACTCAGTAAGCTTCAGGCAATCAAAAAGAAACGATGAGCTGCATCTTGAACCTCGCCTCGCCAAATACAGCATGCGGAATGTCCTTCGGCATGATGAGAGTTTCACCCTCCGTAAGGATGAAAACATCACCGCCGACGGTGAACCGTCCCGTGCCTTCAAGCACAGTCACCATAGCGTCTCCACCGGCAGCGTGTGTTGAAATTTCTTCACCTTTATCGAAAGAAAACAGTGTCATGCTGACAAGATTGTTTTGAACGAGGGTTCTGCTCACAATCTGTCCGTCGCGATAGTCAACGAGGTCCTTGAGGCAAAGTTTTGCCTGCTTGTCAATATTCTTGTACATTCAATTTCTCCTTAATTCATTTTTTCCAATGTTAATTCATGATTCCGAAACCTCTCCCGACAACTTCCTTGGTTTCAATTACAGAAAACAGAGCCTTGGGATCGTTTGCTTTGACGATTGCTTTCAGGGCGGCAATTTCGGTGGTTCGAACAATGCAATAAACAATTTTGCGCGGTTCACCCGTATATGCCCCCTCTCCGTTCAGGAAAGTCACGCCGCGCTTCATCTCGTTGAGAACATGCGGAGCGATTTCATCCCACTTTTGACTGATTATAAACACCGTCACCGTATGATTAAACCCGGCCATTGTGTAATTCAGCACGGCGGAAGAAACAAATGTTGCCATCAGGCTCAGCAGTGCGGGTTTAAGCCCGAAAAACACGCCCAACGCAGCCATAATCACAATATTATAGCATATGCAAATGTTTCCCATCGGAACCGAAAGGCGGCGGCTCAGAATAACGTTCAAAATATCCATTCCGCCCAACGTTGCGCCGCGTTTTACAACAGGAACGCCCGATGCACCGATAAGCGCCGCTCCGACAATGACCGACAGCAACTCAGAGTTTTCACCCAAGTCAATCGTAAAATCGCGCACAAAAGGCAGCGAAAACATAACAGAGTAACATATTGTTCCGATTGCGCTGAAAACAATGAATTTAACGTTCACGCGTTTTGCGCCGATTATAAGCACCGGAATGTTAAGCACAACCAGCGTGACCCATCGAGGAATACTCGCAGTGTAGTCAAGCAGAATCGCAATGCCGGTAATTCCGCCGGACAGCATGTGGTACGGTGTGTAAAACGCATTCAAAATCAAACATTGAACAAGGCAAGTCAGAACAACAATGCAGAGAGTTATTGCGTCCTGCACCGGATTAAACGCCGGATCATACGGGTTAAATGCTGCTTTTACTCGCGCTGTTTTGTTAAAACTCTTTTTCAATAGGTATTCTCCGTTTTCTAAAGCTTTATCCACTTTGCTGACTAAAATTATATTTAATGCAATGCGATTTGTCAATACGAATCATCAAATCCGCACAACCGCAGTCAACCGGTAACAAAAAAAAAACAGTCAAATGACTGTTTCTTTGGGATCCGGCAGCTGCCTATCCTCCCATGCCGTCGCCGGCACAGTACTGTCGGTGTATGAGGGCTTAACTTCTGTGTTCGGAATGAGAACAGGTGGAACCCCTCAGCTTAACCACCGGAAAGGTGATTGGTTTTTATAAAACCTTGATAACTGCATAAGTTCGGTAAATTCACTTTGATCAAGCCCTCGGCCTATTAGTATCGCTCAGCTGCGTACATTACTGCACTTCCACCTGCGACCTATCAACCATGTGGTCTACATGGGGCCTTACTCCTTGCGGATGGGAGATCTTATCTTGAGGTCGGCTTCACGCTTAGATGCCTTCAGCGTTTATCCATTCCGCACTTGGCTACCCAGCTATGCTGTTGGCACAACAACTGATTCACCCTTGGTGCGTCCATCCCGGTCCTCTCGTACTGAGGACAGCTCTTCTCAAATCTCCTGCGCCCACGATGGATAGGGACCGAACTGTCTCACGACGTTCTGAACCCAGCTCGCGTGCCGCTTTAATTGGCGAACAGCCAAACCCTTGGGACCTACTCCAGCCCCAGGATGCGACGAGCCGACATCGAGGTGCCAAACCTCCCCGTCGATGTGGACTCTTGGGGGAGATAAGCCTGTTATCCCCGAGGTAGCTTTTATCCGTTGAGCGACGGCAATTCCACTCTCATACCGCCGGATCACTAAGCCCGACTTTCGTCCCTGCTCGACCTGTCGGTCTCGCAGTCAAGCTCCCTTCTGCCTTTACACTCTGCGAATGGTTTCCAACCATTCTGAGGGAACCTTTGGACGCCTCCGTTACTCTTTTGGAGGCGACCGCCCCAGTCAAACTGCCCATCTAACACTGTTCCTGTGCCGGATCACGGCCACAGGTTAGAACTCCAATAACACAAGAGTGGTATCCCAAGGTCGGCTTCCCAGAAACTGGCGTCCCTGGTTCTTCGCCTCCCACCTATCCTGTACATATGTTACCGAAATCCAATGTTAAACTACAGTAAAGCTCTACGGGGTCTTTCCGTCCTATCGCGGGTAATGTGCATCTTCACACATACTACAATTTCGCCGGGTCCCTTGTTGAGACAGTGCCCAAGTCGTTACGCCATTCGTGCGGGTCGGAACTTACCCGACAAGGAATTTCGCTACCTTAGGACCGTTATAGTTACGGCCGCCGTTCACCGGGGCTTAAGTTCCGTGCTTCGGTTGCCCTTACACTTCCCCTTAACCTTCCGGCACTGGGCAGGCGTCAGCCCGTATACGTCGTATCTCTACTTCGCACAGACCTGTGTTTTTGGTAAACAGTCGCTTGGGCCTATTCTCTGCGGCCCATTCCTGGGCACTCCTTCTCCCGAAGTTACGGGGTCATTTTGCCGAGTTCCTTAACAAGGGTTCTCCCGCTCGTCTTAGGATTCTCTCCTCGCCTACCTGTGTCGGTTTGCGGTACGGGCACCCTTTCGCTCCTTAGC
>VOFB01001798.1_pt1:0-20000 | contig 99397 bp, 97 predicted proteins | sample 5384141 | NCBI WGS metagenome assembly VOFB01 (sample SAMN12384721, study PRJNA508395) | human gut metagenome | isolation source: healthy gut A | host: Homo sapiens | reverse complement strand
GAAGCAGCACTCCCGTTTTTCCGCCGCGATAAAAATATTCATTTGCAAGCGGTGTAAAATTCCAATCCTTATCAGCAATTTTTTCTTTCATGATTAGTATCGCCGCGGATGCCGGCGCAGATATTATTGCAGAGCAGCTCTGTCCTTATCCGTATGTTTCTTATTTCTTTTCGATTATTTCAAGCACCTCACCCATATACATCGTGTGCGGTGCTTCGGTCTGATAATAAGCCTCAATCACCGACTTCGGCATGTTTGCGGTATCAAAATCCTGTTTATATATTTTTCTGCAAACTATTGTTGTTTCCGCTTCCCTGAAGCCGACACTGCCGCCAACCGCAATCGGAGTGAGTGACGTTTTTGCAACTTTATCACCGTCGCGGCCTGACTCTCTGCCGAGAATGCCGAGATCGGGCTTATATTTCTTATCAAAGAATGTGACCGTAAAAATTTCGTTTTTTTCAATGAAATCATGCGTATAGCGGCAGGGTTTGACATAAACGGAAACTATCGGGCGCGCCGAATCCTCACCGTTCCATATGCAGCCGAGACTGCCCCAGCTTATCGTCATCGTGTTGTAATGCGTCAGCTGCCCGCTGTGACAAGTGCCCAATTATCGTTAAAAAGCATGAAGTTTTCTTTGGTTAATTTCATTTCGGAATTACCTCCGTCCGAGTATTTTCTGTTCTTTATATTATACCATTCAAGTTGTTTTTTCAACCCCGTCTTCATCAAAAATGAAAAAAAAGGACAGCGAACTGTCCTTTTTGCTCTGTTTATTATTTTACATTACCATGAAAATTCGTTTCGGCACTTCTAATTCACGAATTCCGGTACCATCGAGCAGAATAAGAACTTTAAGCAGCCCGTTTCTCATAAAAAGCTCACTCCGGGCAATAAATTCACTCCGTCCGAAATCAAATTCGGACGGAGTGAAAGTCTGTTTCTATGAAAAGTCAATTTCTGTGAAAGTTAATTTCTGTGAAATTCACTTCCTATGTTACCGACTCATGCGCAAACCGTGCACAATGACTCAGTTATGTTTATAGTGAACGTGGAGCATCTCATGGTTCCTGCCCTTGACATAATCGGCATAGAGCTTATCCATGAGGGGGTTGGTGTCGGAAGTCTTAAGCGTGTTGGTCATATCGGAAGAATACAGACCGTCCGCCCTGACCTTCTTTGCATTTTCGAGGGTAACAGGCTGACCGCCGCCGTTTACGCAGCCGCCCGGGCACGCCATAACTTCAACAAAGTCAAAGCTGACTTCTTTTGCAAGAAGCTGCTTGATAAGCTTCTCGGCATTGCCGAGACCGCTTACGACCGCAATGCGCAGTTCGCCGCCATTGAAGGGAACGGTGAATTCCTTCACGCCTTCGGTGCCGCGAACGCCGCAATTGCCGATGCTGCGGATTGCATTGATGGACTTGTCATCGGAAACCCTGCGGAGAACAGCCTCGGTAACGCCGCCGGTTGCGCCGAAAATGACGCCTGCACCGGAGAACATGCCGAAAGGTGCATCGATAGCTTCGGGAACAACGGTATCGAATTCGATGCCGGCAGTCCTGATCATGTGGATGAGCTCCTGAGTTGTGATAACAGCATCAACATCGGGCTTGCCGTCATGGGTGAATTCGCTGCGTGCAGCCTCGAATTTTTTGCCGGTGCAAGGCATTACGGCGATGTTGAAATGTTTCTTTTCGCAATCCTTCTGCTGCTCGACGATGAGCGCGGAAAGCATCTGCATCGGGGATTTGCAGGTGGAGATATAGGGCATGATTTCGGGATGCTTCTTCTCTGCAAACTGAATCCAGCCGGGGCAGCAGGAAGTGAACAGGGGCATTCCGGTATTTTTGCCGAGATGTTCAACAAATTCTGCGGTTTCTTCAAGGATGGTGAGGTCGGCACTGACGGATGTGTCGTATACCTTGTCGATACCCATGCGATGCATTGCGGCAACGAGTTTGCCCATGACATCGGTTCCCTCGGGCATGTTGAGTTCCTTGCCGATCGCAACGCGGACGGCGGGAGCAACCTGCGCCGTTACAACAAGGTTCTTATCGGCGATCGCCTTCCAAACCTTTGCGGTATCCTGCTTGATGGTGATTGCACCAACGGGGCAGACTGCCGCGCACTGACCGCAGCCGACGCATACGGTTTCGGCAATGGGACGTTCAAAGGCGGTGCTGATGAGCATATGAGAACCGCGGTGCGCATAGTGGATCGCGCCGACGGACTGAACCTCGTTGCACATACGGACGCACTGACCGCAGAGGATGCACTTGCTTGCATCGCGGGTGATGCTTACGGAAGAATCGTCAACATAGGTCTTTGCGGTGTTGGGGAAACGAACGGTGCGAACGTCATAACGCTTTGCAAGCTGCTGAAGTTTGCAGTTTCCGTTCTTTTCGCAGGTGTTGCAGTCGCGGCAATGGTTTGCAAGCAGCAGCTCGATGATATTCTTGCGATACTTGCGGAGCCTTTCGGTGTTTGTATAAACCTTCATGCCGGCACGGGGCTGTGCGGAACATGCAGCATCAAGACCGCCGCGCTCGTTTTCAAACATGCACATACGGCATGCGCCGTAGATGGACAGCTCGGGGTGGTAGCAAAGTGTGGGCATGTCGATGCCCGCCTTGCGGATAACTTCAAGGACGTTCTTCTCGCCGTTAAGCTCAACGGCGATGTCGTCAACATACATAAATTTCTTTTCCATTGTTTATTCCTCCCTGATTGCGTGGAACGGGCAGGCGGTGATACATGCGCCGCAGCGGAGACACTTTGTAAGGTCAATATGGAACGGGCTCTTAAGCTCGCCGCTGATCGCGCCTGCGGGGCACTGCCTTGCGCACTTGGAGCAGCCTTTGCAGACTGCGGGATCGATCACGATTCTCTTCAGCCTTGCGCAGTTGCCGGTGGGGCAGCGTTTTTCGAAAATATGCGCTTCGTATTCGTCGCGGAAGTTTTTAATCGTGCTGACGACGGGGTTGGGTGCGGATTTTCCGAGACCGCAAAGAGCGGTGGAAGATACGGTGTCCGCAAGTTCGAGCAGCAGCTCGATGTCGCCTTCTTCGCCCTTGCCGTGAACGATGCGCTCAAGGATCTCAAGCATACGCTTGGTGCCTTCACGGCAGGGGGTGCACTTGCCGCAGGATTCGTTCTGGGTGAAGTGCATGAAGAAGCGCGCAACTTCGACCATGCAGGTTTTGTCGTTCATGACGACAAGGCCGCCGGAACCGATCATTGCGCCGACTTTCTTGAGGGAGTCGAAATCAAGGGGCAGGTCAAGATCTTTTTCGGTCAGACAGCCGCCGGAAGGACCGCCGATCTGAACGGCTTTGAATTGACCTTCACCGCGCATACCGCCGCCGACAGTATAGACGACTTCGCGCAGAGTGGTGCCCATGGGGACTTCGATAAGGCCGGTGTTGACAACGTTGCCGGTGAGAGCGAACGCCTTCGTGCCGGGGCTGGATTCGGTACCGATGGTGCAGAACCACTTTGCGCCCTTGGAGATGATGGAAGGAACGTTTGCATAGGTTTCAACGTTGTTGAGAACGGTGGGCATTTCGAACAGACCGTGTTCAACGGTGCGCGGGGGCTTGGTGCGGGGCATACCGCGCTTGCCTTCGATGGAAGCGGTCAATGCGGAGCCTTCGCCGCAAACGAATGCGCCTGCGCCCTGGTTGATATGGAGATCGAAATCAAAGCCGCTGCCGAGAATGTTCTTGCCGAGCAGGCCGATTTCCTTTGCCTGTTCGATTGCGGTGCGGAGTCTGAATACCGCAAGGGGGTATTCGGCACGGACATAGATATAACCTTCGGTTGCGCCGCAGGCAACTGCTGCGATCATCATACCTTCGAGCATACGGTGCGGGTCGCCTTCCATGATGCTCCTGTCCATGAATGCGCCGGGGTCGCCCTCGTCGCCGTTGCAGACAACGTATTTCTGTTCGGCTTTTTGTGCTTTGACCTGTGCCCACTTTTTGCCGGTGGGGAAGCCGCCGCCGCCTCTGCCGCGGAGCTTGGACTCGGAGATTTCGTTAACGATATCATCGGGAGTCATGTCGAACAGAGCCTTTTCAAAAGCGGTGTAACCGCCGATGCTGAGATATTCCTTGACGGAAAGTGCATCAATGTGGCCGCAGTGTTCAAGAACGATACGGGTCTGGTTTTTGTAGAAGGGAATTTCTTCCTGTTTCCTGTAGATTTCGCCGTTGCGCTTATATGCAAGCCTGTCGATGGGCTCGTTGTTGAGAATCGTTTTTTCAACGATTTCTTCGCAATCGGAAAGCTGAACCTTGGTGTAGAGGTATCCCTCGGGTTCGATGCGAACAAGGGGACCCATTTCGCAGAAGCCGTGGCAGCCGCTCTTTTTCATTGCGATGCTGTTATCGGCATTTTCTGCCTGAGCGTGACATGCGCACTCGCCGCCATGGATGCCGGGTTCATGGGGTTCAACCTTGAGTTCGACGGGGCAGCTGATGCCGTTAGCTTCGATGAGTTCTTTGAGCCTGTCAAAGATCTTCAGTGAGCCGCTGGATACGCAGCCCGTGCCGGCGCAAACAAGAATCCTTCTTTTCTGGAGCTGAGACGCAGCCATGCAGCCCTCGCGAAGCGCGATAAGATCCTGCCTGTTTTTTAAGCATGTTAATTCTCCTCCCTGAGTTCCTTAAGGACTTCGGCTGCCTTTTCCTTTGTCATCTGGGAATAGACTTTGCCGTTTACGGTGATGACCGGTGCAAGACCGCATGCGCCGAGACATGAAACTGTTTCAACGGTGAATTTAAGGTCATCCGTTGTTCTCTTCGTTGCGGAAAGGCCGAGTTCCTTGCGCAGATAGTCAAGAACTTCGGTGGAATGGCGAACGTGGCAAGCCGTGCCGTCGCAGCAGCGAATGATATTCGTGCCCTTGGGTTCAAGGGAGAAATTCTCATAGAATGTTGCAACGCCGTAAATCTTTGCCTCGGGTACGCCGAGCTTTTCCGCAAGATAAGGGAAAGCTTCCTTGGGCAGGTAGCTGTAGTGTGCCTGAACTTCCTGAAGAATGGTAACGGTGTGGGATTCATCGTAATTGTGTTCTTTCAGAATTTCATCGAGCACGTTGTAATCGAACTCTTTGTTCATTTTCCGTCTCCTTATTAAAATAGATATTTTGAAACCGCTGTTTCCTCGTAATTTCGGAAACTGCCGGTTTTGTTTTGAAACAAATCAGGGAGCCGCATCAGCGGCTTAGTGTTCTCCGAACTCCGGAAACTGCCGATTTTGTTTTGAAACAAATTTGTTTTTAAATCCCTTCGAAAAACAAAAGCCCGGAAAGTCCCTGCAGGTCTCCCGAGCCGAACCGATGCCGCACGCATGATGCGCGCGCAAAGCTTTTCGGTCGGCAGAGATTTAATCTGCAAATTGTTTTTGTTCGGTTTTGTTTTTCCGCGCTCCGCCGCCGTGTTTCGGGCAGCGGAGCGTATTTGATACGGTATCAAATTGATACTGTGCCAAGTATCTTTTTCATTGCCGAATTTCGGTTTTATGCCGAAATTGCAGTTTTAAATCGATTATTTATTGCTGAGATACTCGTCGATTGCCTTTGCAGCCGCCTTGCCCGCACCCATTGCGGAAATAACGGTTGCGGCACCGGTAACGGCATCACCGCCGGCGTAAACGCCTTCGCGGCTTGTGAGACCTGTTCCTTCTTCAACAACAATTCCGCCCTTTTTGTTTACCTCAAGACCCTTGGTGGTGGACTTGATGAGGGGTTGGGGCTGGTGCCGATTGCGATGATAACGGTGTTGACATCAAGCACAAACTCGCTGCCGGGCACGGGCACCGGACGGCGGCGGCCCTTCTTCGTCGGGCTCGCCGAGTTCCATGCGGATGCACTTCATGCCGGTGACGAAACCGTTCTTGGGATCGCGCTTGTCATCGGGGTTGTTGTAACCGAGAATCTCAACGGGATTGTTGAGCAGTTTGAATTCAATGCCCTCTTCCATTGCGTGTTCAACTTCCTCACGGCGAGCGGGAAGTTCCTCAAGGGAGCGGCGATAAACGATATAGACCTTGTCCGCACCGAGGCGCAGCGCAGTCCTTGCAGCATCCATTGCAACGTTGCCGCCGCCGACGACCGCAACGTTTCCGCCCTTCATGATGGGGGTCACGGGATCAGCCTTGTATGCCTTCATGAGGTTGCTGCGGGTCAGGAATTCGTTTGCGGAGTAAACGCCTTTGTATGCCTCACCGGGGATGTTCATGAAGTTGGGAAGGCCTGCACCGGAACCGACAAAAACAGCTTCAAAGCCCTGCTCGAACAGCTCGTCAATGGTGAGAGTCTTGCCGATAACGGTGTTGGTTTCCATATCAACGCCCATGGCGGTCAGGTTGTCAACTTCCTTCTGAACAATTGCCTTGGGCAGACGGAATTCGGGGAATACCGTAAACAAGAACACCGCCTGCGGTGTGCAAAGCTTCGTAAACGGTGACTTTATAGCCCTTCTTGGCAAGGTCGCCCGCGCAGGTAAGGCCGGAGGGGCCGGAACCTACAACTGCAACGCGGTGGCCGTTGGAAGGCGCAGCTTTGGGAGCTTCGGTGGAATGAGCGTTGTGCCAATCTGCAACAAAGCGTTCAAGTCTGCCGATGCCGACGGGTTCGCCTTTGATGCCGCGAACGCACTTGCTTTCGCACTGGAGTTCCTGAGGACATACCCTGCCGCAGACTGCGGGCAAAGAGGAGGTCTGCTGAATGACCTGATATGCGCCCTCGAAATCGTTCTCGCGAATCTTTGCGATAAACTCGGGGATATGGATGTTGACCGGGCAGCCGCTTACGCAGGGCATCTTCGGGCAGGTGAGACAGCGGAGCGCCTCGTCAAGCGCCGTTTCTTCGGTATAGCCGGTGGCAACCTCGTTGAAGTTGTGCGCACGTACTTCGGGTGCCTGGGTGGGCATTTCGTTCTTTTTGGGGCTCATGTTAGGCATATTATTTTACCTCCTTGTTGAGAAGATTGCAGGTTTCTTCGAGCGCATGGCGTTCGAAATCGCGATACATCGCGCCTCTGCTCATTGCTTCGTCAAAATCAACTTCATAGCCGTTGAAGTCGGGGCCGTCAACACATGCGAACTTTGTAATGCGCTCGCCGTCCCTGTGCAGGGTGAGGCGGCAGCCGCCGCACATGCCTGTGCCGTCGATCATTATCGGGTTCATTGAAACCGTGCAGGGAATGCCCGTGGGCTTGACGGCTGCAACAACGAATTTCATCATGATCAACGGACCGATGGTGATAACTTCATCGAATTTTTCGCCGTTTGCGAACATTTCGTTGAGAGGTACGCAAACATTGCCGTGCCTGCCGTAAGAACCGTCGTCTGTCATAACAAAGAGCCTGTCGGAAGCAGCTTTGAACTCATCTTCAAGAATCAGCAGATCCTTGCTGCGGAAACCGATAACGCTTGTTACCTCGCAGCCCATTTCGTGCAGCTTCTGTGCAATGGGCAGAGCGATTGCGCAGCCCACGCCGCCGCCGACGATGCAAACGCGCTTAAGCCCTTCGATATGGGTTGCAACGCCAAGGGGACCGACGAAATCCTGAATGTATTCGCCTTCTTTTTTTGCATTGAGCAGAGTTGTTGTTGCACCGACAATCTGGAAAATGATTCTTACTGTGCCCTTTTCTCTGTCATAACCCGCAATGGTCAGGGGGATTCTCTCGCCGTCTTCGTTGACGCGCAGAATGATGAACTGACCGGGTTCTGCCTTTTTCGCCACGAGGGAGCTTCGATTTCCATCATGGTGACGGTCGGATTGAGTTCTTTTCTCAGCGTAATCTTATACATTGACTGTGATTGCTCCTTTCGAATCTATACTCATTCATTGTATGACTTCGATATAAATCGGCACGAACGGCAAATACTTTCATTTTTTGCATTCGCCTATGCCAATTGTGATTATAACACGCAACCATGCTTTTTGCAAGCAGGCGAAAGAAATATCGATATTATACTTTTTATAATTCGAGCTTGTTCGCGTGCGTGTTTTTCCCGAAAATTTGCTTGCTGCGGCAAAAAACGGGCTTCAAATGCCCGAAATTCAGACAAAACCCGCAAATCGGCATCTGCCGTTCTGCGGGGTTCAATAATATATTTATTTTTTGTCCTGTTTGTAGTTTAAAATACCGCGCCTCTTTGAATTCCGAGTATTTTGGTATGTTTTTCCTTTTTCGTTTTCTCGAAATAAATTCGGCGCAAAATTTTACATTGTTATAATTTCCGCCCGCACATCGCCGTTCTCAATTTCGAGCAGAGCAAACGAGGGACTTCTGCCTCCGCGCGGACAGGACGGGCTGCCCGGATTCACCGCAAGCACTCTCCCGTCATTGTTCACGATTGAAATATGCGTGTGTCCGAACAGCAGCACGGAGCAATGCAGTTCCTCCGCCCTGTATGCAGCTTTGTCATACGAATACGGACTGACTCCGTGCGTATGGCCGTGCATCATCAGGATTCTTGCTCCGCCAAGCTCAACAACGGCTTCGCTCTCGTATCTTTGCGCCGAGCCTCCGAAATAATCGCAATTCCCGCGCACCGCATAAACCTTTGCATTCGTTCTGCTCATGAGCGCTTCGGCATCCGAAGTCAAATCCCCAAATGACACCACACATCAACCTGACCTGCGAGTTTAATGCACCTGTCAAGCATGGACAGGCAGCCGTGTGTATCGCTGACAACTGCAACTCTCATCTTTCGTACGCTCTCCCCGAGTCCGCCGCATTCCGCGGAGGCATTTGTTTTTTGCTTTATTTTTTACCCTGTATCTTCTGCTGAAACGATTACTGTTTTTTCAGCGCATCGAGCACCAGTTCCAACGCTCTGCGCCTGTGGCTGACGCCGTTCTTGCGTTCGGCATCGATTTCCGCAAAACTCAGGCCGAACGGTTCATACAAAAACATATTATCATATCCGAAACCGTTTTCACCGCGCTCTTCGAACAGAATGCGGCCGTCAACCCTTCCGACAACCTCAATATTGGGCTCTCCCGGACGCACAAGCACCATTGCACATGCAAAATGCGCAGTTCTTCTTTCGGCGGGAACATCACGAAGTTCGGCAAAAAGCTTTGCCCTGTTTGCGGCGTCATCATGCCCCTCCCCGGCGAATCTTGCCGAATACACTCCCGGTGCGCCGTTCAGAGCATCGACACAAAGGCCCGAATCATCCGCAAGCACGGCATCCTGCGGGCAAAGTTTCGCTGTTTCCTCCGCCTTTTTGCGTGCATTGCCGATGAACGAATCCGCATCCTCTTTAACATCGAGTTCAATGCCCGCTTCTCTCATTGAAACAATTTCTTCAAATTTGTCGCCGAGTATCTCTTTAATCTCGCGAATCTTATTTTTATTGTTTGACGCTATAATCAGCCTCATTATTCAATCCTCCTCAAGCAATGCTTTTCTTTTCTGTTTTCGCTTATTTTTCGGCACAACCTTCGGCAGTTTCCGTCAGAGCAAATGCTCCGTCACATACTGCATGTACCCGTCCAAGCCGTCACGATCACGGGCATGAACCTCTTCAATCCCGAACAGCTCCATTGCATGTGCCAGAACAGCCGCCCCATACATTATTATATCATGTCTTTCCTTGAGCAGCGGATTCAGTTTTCTTTCCGTGCCCATTGAGCTCAATCCTACAATCAGCTGTTCAACCTCTGACTTGTTAAGAACAGCCTTTTCGATTTCATCGCGGTCATATTCACGCATACCGAGCGAAAGAGCAGCAAGAGTGGTTATTGTTCCGCCGATTCCCGCACATTTTCCGAGCCGTCGGTTCGGCGTGCCGATTATTTCATCCATATATCGGTTTATTGCGGTACGCTGCGCTTCAAAATCATCATCGCAGTCCGTTTTGCCGCTGCTTTTCAGCGCAATATCTTTTCCGCGAACGCAGCCTATCGGATAACTCACCTTGCTTTTTGCCTCCGCAATCTGCATTGACGCGCCGCCGATATCAATGAGTGCGCTGCACCCGTCGGAAGAATTACATGCCGCTTCAAACGCATACTGCGCCTCTCTTTCTCCGCTCAAAACATCGACCGTAATACCGCATTTTTGCTTTAATCTGTTTACAAATTCAGCTTTGTTCGATGCATCGCGGACCGCACTTGTCGCATAGGCGAAAGGAATATATCCCGAATGACGGGCATTCGATGCCAAAGCTGAAATTACGGAAATGCTCTTTTCCATTCGTTCCTCATCAAGCCGCCCGGTTTGTGCAAGGCCTGAGCCGAGACGCGTTGTTATTACGAGTTTTTTTCCGTTCCTGCCCGCCGCATATCTGATTGAGTTTGAACCTATATCAATAACCGCAGCGGGATCCGCTCCGCCGACAATGTCTTTTTTATGTAAGTATCCGTCATTTTTACTCCTTTGCAGGTTGTATTCGCAGATTGCGCCTCTTCAGGGTTCTGCTGTCGGCTCCGCAGGTTCCGGCGTATCGTGAGCGTCGGCAGAGACCGGTGCGCTTGAAATCGGCACCGATGTTGTGATAATTGCATTCGGATCATCAACATCAAACCTTATATCTCCGTCCAGCATATATCCTTGCGTTTCGCGCATGTATCTTATCAGGAATTCACTGCTCGAAATGTATGCATTCAGCTCTTCAAGCCCCTCCTGCTGAATTTCGGCTTCCTGAAGTTTGCGCTGCTGTTCCTCCCTTTCCGCCCGAAGCCTGCTCATGGTTGAGTTTTGTTTGCCCGTCATCGCAAAAAGCACAGCAAGCAAAGCAAAACCCGCCGCTGTGAAAACAATGCCGAAATAAACCGTTTTTTTTGAAATATTGCGTCTGCTTTCTTTTTTCATAGTCATTCGCTGTCCGTTCTTTTTTGCATCGGCATATGCCGTCGGCACTTATATGTCGTTGCCTTTATGCACCGTCGGCTGCTTCATGCCTTTTTGTGTTGTTTCTTTGCGCTTTTCATTATGCAGCATTCGAAGGATAATTGCAAGTGTTTTTTTGCCGCAAAAGAAATCGGCGGAGCAATGCATTCACCGCTCCGCCTTATGAAGTTAAATTTTCTGTTCGACTGCTTTTCCGATATTATCTGAATATGCGGAATGAGCAGATGAAGTTGCGGTGCCAATAGTTGGAATTGAACGAGCGTTCAACGATCCTGCCGTTGGACTGCGATGCATCGATCATTGTCCACTTGCCGCTGCATATTGCAACGTGACCGTAATAAACGATTACATCTCCGCGTTTGACGTTGTTGATATTGTTGTTGCGCTGATAGCGGGTGCAGCTGCGCCACATGTAACTCGTCATGTAGCCCTGCGAAATGCCTGCCTTGTTGATGCACCAGTATACAAAACCGGAGCAGTCAAACACGTTCGGCCCTTTTCCGCCGCGAACGTAGCGACAACCGAGTTTGCTCCGCGCAATGCGGATAAACATGTCGATACGCTCACTTGCGCCTTCACCGGGATCGGGATCCGGATCGGGATCGGAAGGCTTGGGCGTAGGATTGCTTCCGCCGCCGCCGCCACCGCCGCCTCCGGTTCCGCCATCCGTTACCGGGGAGGAGGCGCGCACCGCATCATCGGAAAACAGAACGTTCATGGTATGCCTTCCGACTTTGCCGTCAACGGTAAGTCCATTATTTTTTTGGAAAAGCTTCACGGCTTTTTCGGTAATGCTTGTGTAGTAGCTGTTGATATTCTTTGCGCGGAGATAGTTAAGCTCATACAGTCTCTGCTGAACATTTTTAACATCCGACCCGTGCATGGAGTAGCTGAGCGCATTGCCGACTGCGTCATCGCTCATCAGCGTATCCCTCGTGATAGGTCCGAGATAGCCGTCCGCAATAAGCGAATTCTGCTCTTGGAACCTGCGAACCGCCATCTGAGTATCGGTTCCGTAGATGCCGTCGGGCTCCGTTGTGAGGTAGCCGAGTTTTTGAAGCCTGTTCTGATAGAGCAGGATGTTGTCGCCCGAATCACCGATATTAAACGCTTTCGGAACGCATTCCGGGTTATAAAGAGCTTCTTTTGTGTTTCTTCCGACTTTTCCGTCAACGGAAAGATTGTTTGCTGCCTGGAATTCCTTTACGCCGGCTTCCATCGCTTCGTCAAACCCGCCGTCCTCCGTATCGACATAGCCGAGTTCGTAAAGTCTTTGCTTGACAGCAACAACATCCTGTCCCGAATCGCCGATCATGCAGAGGTATGCCTTTGCATCATTCGACATAAGCAGTTCGTATGTTGCGGGATCAAGTCTGCCCGTGACCTCAAGTTCGTTCCTGCGCTGGAATACGCGCAATGCATTTTTTGTTATATTTCCGAAATAATCCGTGGGTTCATCCTGATCCATGTACCAAAGGATCATGAGCCTCTCCTGAACATCGGGAATCACATCGTTGTGTTCTCCTGCTTTCGCAACGTCCTTTGTTTCGTCAACGGGACGCATTGAAATGATCGGCACGGGAGTGATATAGATGTTATGCGTTGCCTGAGGTGTCGTGGTTTCGGTCGGGTCGGTATCGCCGGGCTGCTCCATCGCTGCACCCGGGTCATCGGTGGATCCCGGTTCGGTGTTCTGAGGGGATGGTGACCGCCGCCGGGTTGTCACTCGAGTGCAGAGCCTGCTGATCGCCCTTGAAAGTTTTTGAAGATTTGCCGCCCAGCGCAACGCCGATAACGATTGCGCCGATTATGACGACCATGATACATGATACTGCAAGCCTGTATTTCACTGCAAGAGCAGGCAGTCTCTTAAAGAATGAAAGCACCTTGCCTCCTGCGGCGGAAACATGTTTGCCCGCTCCTCCCGCGGAGCTTTTGTTGTTGAGTGAATACGTTGTTTTTGCTTCAGCGTTTTTGCTCTTTCGGAATGTTGAAAGAACCTTTGCCCACAATGTGCTGAAGAATGATGCGATTGCAAGAAAAATACGTTTTGCACGAATTGCTGCTTCCGATAACAGCTTTTTCATACTGCCTCCTTCCCATCTGTCTTTCTAACAAATGCACTTGGTTTGCCGTTTGCACCGTGCGCCCGATGCCTGCGGCTCCCCGCCCGATCGCACAAAAGCGGGGACTTCGTTTTCGGCGGCGGCTCAGCCGTCAGCCGTTTGTGCTTTTTGATGCGCTGCTCCGTGCCCCTGATTGCACCCCTTACTCAACGCATCGTATACATTATAACACATATCTCAAAAAATGCAACCCGAATCGCAAAATTTGTTGATTTCACCGCATTTTCAATCCGGTTGCAGCGGGATAAAACGACAGTGTTTTCCGTTTCGATTTTACTGTTTATTCTCGTATTGCAATATTAATTTTGTTTTTACTCTGTTAGTTTTCGTTTTCAGCTCGGCTTAGCAATTGCTTTTTGATTGTGTTTGTTTTTCGCCATTTGCAAATTTGGCAAAAAATGGCGGTATGGGACGAATTTTGTGGAATAAAGTGTTATAAACGTGACTTAATCAAAAATCCGCACAGTTTTTTCTGCGCGGATTTTTCGTGATTCTTTATCATTTCAGTAATATCTGCATTACCGGCCTCAAGTGTCGGAGTTAAAGAACTTTTCAACACCGTCTGCGACCGCCTGAGCAAGCTTTTCCTGATAATTTGAATTTGCGAGCAAACGCTCCTCATTTGCATTGGAAATGAATCCGCATTCAACGAGTGCGCTCGGCGCGACAGGCTCGCGTACAACCATCAAATCTCCGCTGTTTGTCCCGCGATTGCGCTGCCCCGTTGCTTTGCAGATTTCGTCAAGGATAATTGTTGCAAGCGTCTGTCCTTTGGTGCCCTCTTTGTAGTAGAAGAGCCGTGTGCCGTCAACGCTGCGATCGTCCGGGTACGAATTCATGTGAATACTGATTGCAGCATCGAAAATATCGAGTTTCATGAACTCTTTGCGCAGGCGCATATCCTCGTTTTTGGTTTCCGCAACGGCATATGAGCCCATGCGCGTCATAAAGACATAGTAACCCTTTTCGCCTAATTTTTGCGCAACGAACCGTGCAACCTGAAGGTTCAGTTCATCTTCACGAACTCCCGTATCAAGTCCGATCGAACCGGGGTCAAATCCGCCGTGTCCAACGTCAAGCAGGATGATCGTTTTGTCCGAAGGAAGTGTTTTAAGCTGCTCCAGTCTTGCCATGACGGCATTCATGTCACCTTCCGTAACAACAAGCGGGATTCCGTCGGAAGGAGCCGGGGTTTCTGCCGTTTGAGTTGCCGGAGGATTATCCGTCTGAGCAGGTTCCGTTTGCAATGCGGGCGTATCCGTGACCGCAGGCTGCGGTGCGGACGGCTTTGCGCTCGCCGGGCCGTGCGAATCGCCGTGGTTTGCACATGTTCCGCGGCAGGCGATCGATATGCACACAACAATAATTGAAAGCAGCAGAACAAAAATAACAAGGCAGAGTATCCGTCTCGTTCTGTATACGCTGTCATTTTTGAATCCCATTGTTTTTCTCCGTTCCATCTTGTTTTTCTTTTTGTTTTAAATTTTCGCCGCAGCTGCACGGCAGAAGACCCGCTCACCGTCATTCGGACGTCAAAACCGCCGATCTTTACCTTATTATGCCAAACCTATGCGCCAAAATCAACAATAATTCCGCTCGATTTATGTACAAAATGTGAATATTTTCGGTAATTTCCGAAGTCGAACCGAACGACGTCCTGTCTCAAAATTCGGGAATTTTCGGCTCAAGGTCATTCATTCCGAAAACTCCCGAACTTATACTTTTAATTTTGTGTAATTGAGTGTATTTTTCAACGTTCCTCACGGAAATAAGACAGGCCGAGGGCTGCCGGGGGCTGGTCCTCCTTTTTCCTGCGCAGCGAAACAATAATGAGTACGATTATTGTAACGATATAGGGCAGCGTCCTGAACAACTCCTGTGACCGCCTTGTCAATCCGGAAGCGATCAGAAGGTATGCCCAGAAAAAGATTCCGAAAAGGTAGGAGCCCCATATTGCACGGGTGGGTTTCCATGTTGCAAAAATAACGAGCGCAACCGCAAGCCAGCCAAGGTTTTCAATCGTTCCGTCGTTTGCCCATGTTCCCTTGATGTAGTCCATAACATAGTAAACGCCGCCGAGCCCGGTTATTCCGCCGCCGATACAGGTTGCAAGATACTTGTAACGGGTGACATTTATACCGGCAGCATCCGCTGTTGCAGGGCTTTCACCAACGGACCTGAGATTGAGTCCGCGATTGGTGCGTTTGAGGAATATTTGAACAAGTATTGCGATTATGATTGCGGCGTAAACCATAAAGCCGTAATCAAAGAACATCTGCTTCAAAGTTTCGGGAAGCGGCAGCCAACCGAAAACCTCTGCGCGGAAGAGTCTGCTGGTTCTTTCAACGCTTATCTGACCGACACCGCCTGCAAGCTTGTTGAGGGAACCTCCGAAGAAATTTGCAATGCCCGCGCCGAAAATCGAAAGCGTCAAACCCGTGACGTTTTGATTAGTGCGCAACGTTGTTGTGAGAAAGCTGAAGATGAATCCTCCCGCTGCTGCCGCTGCAAAGGCACATACAAGCGCGATCAGAATCAGCATGAACGAACTCGGAACTTTGCCTGCTGCATCACAGGCACGTTCATAGAAGAACGAACCCGCAAGGCTTGCAATGCCGCCGAGATACATCATGCCCGGAACACCAAGATTAAGGTTGCCGGATTTTTCCGTCAGAATCTCGCCTGCGGAGCCGAACATTATGACCGTGCCGAACGATACGGCCGCCTGGATTAGCATAATCAATTGTTTCATTTTGTTTTGCCCTTTCAGTTTTTATTGCCGTGTCTGCTCCGCGCGGCTCATTCCGCCGACTGCTTTGCGCCGTCCTTCTCACGCAAAGCAACCTTGTAATTGATGAAAAATTCACTTCCGAGGATGAAGAAAAGGATGATACCCGTGCTGACCTGCGAAAGATTATCGCTGATGTTGAACTTTGACGCTATTTCGCGTGCGCCCATTTCGAGGAAAACGATAAGGAAGGAAACAAGAATCATCACAAGCGTGTTAAACTTTGCAAGCCATGCAACGATAATTGCCACATAGCCGCGTCCACCCGCCGTGTTCGTTGAAATCGTGTGTCCCTGTCCCGCAACCGCAAGAAAACCGGCAATGCCGCATACTGCGCCGGAAAGTGTGACCGTGCGGACGGTTACGGCAGGAACATTGATTGCAGCATACCGCGCCGTGTCGTGGCTCTCGCCGACAACAGCAATTTCAAACCCGTGCTTTGTGCTTTTAAGATAGAAGTACATTGTTACGGCAAGAACCGCAACGATAATGACATTGAGTCCGTACATCTGGCCGAAAACGTCCGGGAACCATCCCTTGTGTGATTCAAGGTTGATCGTTCCGACGATGTTGGAACCATAGGAATTCTCCCAAAAAGTAACGAAGAATGACGTAAGCTGAATTGCAATATAGTTCATCATCAGTGTGAACAGAGTTTCGTTTGTGTTCAGCTTTGCTTTTGAAATTCCCGGAATGAACGCCCAGAATCCGCCCGCCGCTGCCGCCGCAAGGAACATCACAACAAGCAGCAGTCCGTTCGGCAGACTGTCAAAATACATCATGCACGCCGCAGCTGCAATGCCGCCGAGCAAGATCTGACCCTCTGCACCGATATTCCAGAATTTCATTTTAAATGCGGGGGCAAGTCCGATCCCGATGCACAGCAGCATTGAAATATCGCGAATCGTGTTCCAGATTCTTCTTTCGGTGCCGAAAACACCGTTGAACATTGTGGCATACACCTTCACAGGGTTCATTTTTGTAAGCCCGTAAATAAGCACGCCGTTAAGAACGAGCGCGATAATTATTGCAATCGCACGAATAAGCCAACTCTTCCAAACCGGCAGCGCGGTTCTCTTTTTGAATACGGAGCATTCTGTTTTCCTGCCTTTCGTTATCTTTTTTGCCCGAATCACTCGGCTGAGCTGTCGGCCGAGCCAAGGTTTGTCATCAAAAGTCCGACTTCGTTCTTTTGAGTCTTTCTTGCATCAACAATTCCGCTGACCCTGCCGCCGCAAAGCACAAGTATCCTGTCGCAAAGCTCAAGCAAAACGTCGAGGTCTTCACCGACAAAAATGACTGCGCCGCCCTTTTTCTTAAGATCGTTCAGCAGCCCGTAGATTGCATAGGACGTGTTAATATCCAGTCCGCGAACAACATAAGCCGCCATAAGGAGCGACGGGTTAAACGAAAGTTCGCGCCCGACAAGAATTTTTTGCACGTTGCCGCCGGAAAGCTTTCTTATCGGTGTATCAAGATCCGGAGTCAGAACGCCAAGTTCGTCAACGACCTTCTGCGCAAGCTCACGCGGTTTTTTTCTGTCCGCAAAGCAGCTTTTTCCGTCCTTATAACTGCGCAGCATCATGTTATCGGGTATATTCATGCTGCCGACAAGACCCATTCCGAGCCTGTCCTCCGGCACGGATGCAAGGCTCACCCCGAGGTCGCGAATAAGTTCCGGCGACAGACCGCAGAGTTCCTCCTCTTCATCGTTGCGCGGATTAACATACATAACGGAAGAACCGGGTTCAGTCCTGCAAAGTCCCGCAATTGCTTCAAGCAGTTCCTTTTGCCCGCTTCCGCTGATGCCCGCAACACCAAGAATTTCGCCGCTGTTGGCCGTAAAGCTTACATTGTCGAGTCTCGTGACTCCGAGATTATCCTTAACGGTCAGATTCTTTACAAAAAGACGCGGGACAGAATAGCCGACTTCAGGACGATCGATATTCAATGTTACGGCATGGCCGACCATCATATCCGAAAGGCTTTGAGCATCGGTTTTTGAAGTTTCAACCTCGCCGATGTATTCGCCCTTGCGCAAAACGGCAACTCTATCCGAAATTTCCAAGACTTCGTGTAATTTATGTGTGATGATAACAATGCTTTTTCCGTCCGCCTTCATTGCACGCATAACTTTAAACAACGCCTCGGTTTCCTGCGGCGTCAGAACGGCAGTCGGTTCGTCAAGAATAAGAATATCCGCTCCGCGATAAAGCACCTTAACGATTTCAAGTGTTTGTTTTTCCGAAACGGACATTTCATAGACCTTTTGTCCGGATCGACTGCAAATGAGTATTTTTTTGCAGATTTCAACAATGCTTTTGCGCACAGCGGATATACTGTCTTTTAGGCCCAGTTTAACGTTTTCCGTTGCCGTAAAAACGTCAACAAGCTTAAAATGCTGATGAATCATGCCGATATGAAGCTTAAACGCATCCTTTGGAGAGCGAATATCAACACGCGTTCCGTTCACATAGATACTGCCGCCGTCCGGGTAATAAATGCCGGAAAGCATATTCATCAGAGTCGTTTTGCCGCTTCCGTTTTCACCCAAAAGGGATAGGATCTCTCCCTTGCGAATGTCCAAAGAAACGTTTTTGTTTGCAGTTATTGTGCCGAAATGCTTGGTTATGTCAACCATGCGGACTGCGAATTCGGTATCCACTTGCTCTTTCCTTTCTGTGCTGTGCTTTATACTCCGCCGATGCAGCCGTATGCTGCACGACAGCCAAAAACGCACACCTGCTCTTGCATGTGCAGTAAGTTATTTATGTCGCACGTACAGTTTACAAGGGACTACACAGAGTAGGTATCTGACGGGAGGGGTTCCGCCCGTCAGATTTTCCATGTGATATTCAAGCTGTCGCTTGTGGCGGCTATGGTGGTAATCATCAAATCCACCACCCGCCGCTTGTCGTCAAAGGATACATTCTCCCAAGTGTCGAGGTAGCCGGAAATCTGGCTGACCTGTTCCGGGCTAATGGCTTCCACCGTCAGTTCCGCTATCCTCGCCAGAAGTTCCTGCTTGCGCCCGTCCAGTTCCGCTATCTTCACATTCACATAGGAGAGCAGGACATTGTTTGCGCCGTCAGACTGTCCACCAGCTTTTCAATCTCGCTATCCACATGGGCAAGCTCCACTTGCAGTGCTGCAATTTTCGGGTTTGCCTTTGCCGCTTTCTTTCTGCCTGTCAGCGTCTTGTAGCTTGCCAGTTTCTTTACCATCTGCTGATAAACAACCGCTTCCAGTTCCGAAGTAATGATTTTTCCGCACCCGGCACAGCTTTTATTGTCCAGCCGTTTTGTGCAGCGGAGATATTGCTTTCCCACAGGATTGTTAATGCTCATAAGCGCATACCCGCAATTCCCGCATTTGATTTTTCCCGCGAGCCATGTATGGGTAGCTTTTCGGGCAGACTGGATTTTCATGTTGTTCATCAGCTTCTTACGGCAGGTTAGCCAGATGTCGGAGGGAACAATGCCCTCATGGGGAGCCAGCACCAGCATTTGGTCTTTCAAGTCGTTCTTCTTGCTGGGCTTCACATCCCGCCCTTGATACAGATAGCAGCTGTTCATGCCAGTAAAATCGGCAGCGTCATTGACAATGACCGTCCCTTGACTTTTGAAAAATTCATACACATCAAGGTCTGCCTGCACATAGACAGGATTGCGTAACATCTGCGCCAGCGTGGGGCGTATCAGCTCTTTGCCGTTGAATAAAATCCCCTGTTCGGCAAAGTACCGGGTAATGTCCCCGTAGGAGGTAGTGGGCTGGGCGTACATCTCAAACATCAGCCGGATATTTGCCGCTTCGTCTGGATTTACCACCAGCTTTTTTGTGTTGATACCATCCATCTTGATTGGCTCGGTGTGGAAGCCATAAGGGGCTTTCCCACCCATCTTGAAGCCTCGCTGGCTGCGGGAATAGTAAGCGTCCGTTACCCGCTTCTGTATGGTTTCCCTCTCAAGCTGGGCGAACACGATACAGATATTCAGCATCGCCCGCCCCATCGGGGTAGAGGTATCAAACTTTTCCGTAGAGGACACAAACTCCACATTGTACTGCTGGAACAGCTCCATCATGTTGGCAAAGTCCAGAATGGAACGGCTGATACGGTCGAGCTTGTAAACCACGACCTTTGCTATCAAGCCCCGCTTAATGTCCCGCACCAGTTCTTGAAACTTCGGACGGTCTGTGTTCTTG
>VOFB01001107.1_pt1 | contig 99583 bp, 67 predicted proteins | sample 5384141 | NCBI WGS metagenome assembly VOFB01 (sample SAMN12384721, study PRJNA508395) | human gut metagenome | isolation source: healthy gut A | host: Homo sapiens | reverse complement strand
TGTTCTTGACTTATACTATCAATAACTTGGGTGCAGTGAAGGTGAACCAGAAAATGGTAGCTGACAAGAGCAAGAAAGTTTCTGAAATGTTCCGTTTCGGTATGCAGTTCCGTATGCCTCTTGCATTTAACGAAATTGAGTATTACGGACGTGGCCCGGTAGAAAATTATTCGGACCGTAATCACGCCGCTATGCTCGGCAAATACCGCCAGACGGTAAAAGAACAATTCTATCCGTACATCCGTCCGCAGGAAACCGGCACAAAAACAGATATCCGCTGGTGGAGACTGTTAAATATCGGTGGTAACGGATTGCAATTCGTCTCAGACGCTCCGTTCTCTGCTTCCGCACTGAATTACACGATCGAATCTCTGGACGACGGCGCCGGCAAAGACCAGCGTCACTCACCGGAAGTAGAAAAAGCCAATTTCACTAATTTCTGTATTGATAAAGCACAAACAGGACTTGCATGTGTCAACAGTTGGGGAGCTATTCCATTGGAGAAATACAGACTTCCTTACCAAGATTATGAGTTAAGTTTTATTATGACTCCCGTCTATCATAAACTAAAGTAAAAAACATAGTTAAAAAACACGGTATCAGAGAACAAGAATACCGAATTTAAAGTACTTTTGCAGCCGGAAACTGATTCTATCAAATCAGTTTCCGGCCTTTTTTCCTTAAACCATCCCTCTATACAAGAGAATAACACACGTGCAACAAAACGCATCAATTTAAAAACAGATAAATAAGAAGTATGAAAAGTAGAATTGTTTTATTTGCATTTTGCTTAGCCCTTCTGTCCAGTTGCGGCAATAAGGGCAATGACACGGGGAAAGTCCCAGAATATGCAGTACAGGAATTACAAAAATCAACTGCAAATCTAACGACAGCTTATCCGGCTACTATTAAAGGTAAACAAGACGTAGAAATTCGTCCGCAGGTTTCCGGTTTCATCACTAAATTATGTGTTGATGAAGGAGCTACCGTGCGCAAAGGACAAGTACTGTTCATTGTCGATCCTACTCAGTACGAAGCAGCCGTACGCACTGCCAAAGCAGCAGTTGCCACAGCCGAAGCGGCAGTGAGCACTCAACAAATGACGTATGACAACAAAAAAGAGCTGAACAAGAAACAAATCATCAGCGACTATGATCTGGCAATGGCAGAAAACTCTCTGGCACAAACCAAGGCACAACTGGCCCAAGCTAAGGCACAACTGACCACTGCTCAGCAGAATTTATCATTTACACAAGTCAAGAGTCCGTCAGACGGTGTAATCAACAATATTCCTTATCGTGTAGGAGCGCTTGTCAGCCCTTCTATCGCTACGCCCATGACTACCGTATCCGAGATCGATGAAGTATATGTATACTTCTCTACAACTGAAAAAGAATTACTGGCTATGACTAAAACCGGAAGTACCATCAAAGAAGAAATCAGTAAAATACCAACTATCAAGCTGCAGCTGATTGATGGCTCCACATACGCCATGGAAGGTAAGGTAGACGCTATCACAGGCGTTATCGACCAGTCTACCGGTTCGGTAAGTATCCGTGCTATTTTCCCCAACAAGGAACATGTGTTGCGCAGTGGAGGTACTGCCAATGTTCTGATTCCTTACAACATGGAAAACGTTATCAGCATCCCGCAATCGGCAACAGTGGAAATCCAGGACAAGAAATTCGTTTATGTGTTACAACCGGACAACACGTTAAAATATACGGAAATCGGCATTTTCAACTTGGATAACGGAAAAGAATATCTGGTAACTTCCGGATTGAATGCAGGAGATAAAATCGTAATCGAAGGTGTACAAAACCTGAAAGACGGTCAGAAGATTCAACCGATCACCCCCGCACAAAAAGAAGCGAACTACCAACAACATTTGAAAGACCAACATGACGGTAACCTAGCCACAGCTTTCAATTAATAATCAGATAATCGTATGAAATTAGATAGATTTATTAACCGTCCGGTACTATCAACCGTTATTTCTATCCTGATAGTCATCTTGGGAGCTATCGGATTGGCAACACTGCCTATCACGCAGTATCCGGACATCGCACCTCCTACCGTATCGGTAAGAGCCACATATACGGGTGCGAGTGCATCGACCGTATTGAACTCCGTAATCGCTCCGTTGGAAGAACAGATCAATGGTGTAGAAAACATGATGTATATGACCTCCAACGCCTCTAACACTGGTGCCGGAGATATTTCCATTTACTTCAAACAGGGAACTGATCCGGATATGGCTGCCGTTAATGTGCAGAATCGTGTTTCCATGGCACAAGGACTACTGCCTGCCGAAGTAACCAAAGTCGGCGTGACAACACAGAAACGTCAGACTTCTATGCTGGTGGTATTTTCCCTTTATGACGAAAGCGATACATACACAGAAGCATTTATCGAGAACTACGCAAAAATCAACTTGATTCCGCAAGTTCAACGCGTACCGGGTGTAGGTGACGCCTCTGTAATGGGGCAGGACTACTCCATGCGTATCTGGTTGCGTCCGGACGTAATGGCGCAATACAAGTTGGTTCCGGGTGATGTGTCCGCAGCGCTGGCAGAACAGAACGTGGAAGCTGCTCCGGGACAATTCGGTGAACGCAGTAACCAGACTTTCCAATATACTATCCGTTACAAAGGTCGTCTGCAACAGCCGGAAGAGTTCGAGAATATCGTCATCAAGTCTTTGCCCGACGGTGAAGTGCTTCGCTTGAACGACATCGCCGAAATCCAGTTAGACCGCTTGGGATACAACTTTACCAACCGTGTAAACGGCCATAAAGCAGTAACCTGTATTGTTTATCAGATGGCAGGGACAAACGCGACACAAACCATCAGTGACATTCAAGCATTACTGGATGAAGCCTCCCAATCACTGCCGGCCGGTTTGAAGATTAACGTTTCTATGAACGCCAACGACTTCTTGTTCGCTTCTATCCACGAAGTGTTGAAGACATTGATCGAGGCATTTATTCTGGTATTTATCGTAGTATATATCTTCTTGCAGGATTTGCGTTCTACCTTGATTCCGACCATTGCTATTCCGGTAGCCCTTATCGGTACATTCTTCATACTGTCTTTAGTGGGATTCAGTTTGAACTTGCTAACGTTATGTGCGCTTGTGCTCGCCATTGCGATTGTGGTCGATGACGCCATTGTGGTTGTCGAGGGTGTACATGCCAAGTTGGACCAGGGATACACTTCCGCCCGTCTGGCTTCTATCGACGCGATGAACGAGTTAGGTGGCGCTATCGTATCCATTACGCTAGTCATGATGGCCGTGTTTGTTCCGGTAAGCTTCATGGGTGGAACGGCAGGAACATTTTACCGCCAGTTTGGTATGACAATGGCTATTGCCATTGGTCTGTCCGCCTTGAATGCTTTGACATTAAGCCCCGCCTTGACATCGAGTTGAACATGCAGGACAAGACGGGTGGTGATTTGAACCACTTCTTCGACGTGGTGAACAACTATAACGCAGCCCTGGAAGCACGCCCTGAAATCAACTCTGCCAAGACATCCTTCAACCCTCACTTCCCGCAATACCAGCTGGACATTGACGCTGCCGCTTGTAAGAAAGCAGGCATCAGCCCCAATGACATCTTGACTACCTTGCAGGGATATTACGGTGGTTTGTATGCTTCCAACTTCAACAGCTTCGGTAAGATGTACCGCGTAATGGTACAAGCCGAACCTGATGCTACCAAGAATATGGAAACACTGCAAAGCATCAAGGTGCGCAACGGCAACGAGATGGCACCTATCACGCAGTTCATCTCCATCAAGAAAGTATATGGTCCTGACGTCATCAGCCGTTTCAACCTCTACACCTCCATGAAGGTGATGGTGGCTCCCGCATCAGGCTACACTTCCGGTCAGGCTCTGCAAGCCATTGCCGAAGTGGCGCAGGAAAACCTGCCTGCCGGTTTCGGTTATGAGTTGGGAGGTATGGCGCGTGAAGAGGCCGAAACGAGTGGCAGCACTACGGGACTCATCTTCATATTGTGCTTCGTATTCGTTTATCTGTTGCTGAGTGCCCAGTACGAAAGCTACATCCTGCCTTTATCCGTATTGCTGTCCGTGCCGTTCGGTCTGCTGGGTAGCTTCCTCTTTGTAGGCGGTATAGGCGCATTGGGCAGCATCCCGGCACTGAAAATGATTCTGGGTACGATGTCCAATGACATCTATATGCAGATTGCCCTCATCATGTTGATGGGTCTGTTGGCCAAGAATGCCATCTTGATTGTAGAGTTTGCCCTCGAACGCCGCAGAATGGGTATGAGTATCACCTGGGCAGCCGTATTGGGGGCCGCAGCCCGTCTGCGTCCTATCTTGATGACGTCGTTGGCAATGATTGTCGGTCTGCTCCCGCTGATGTTTGCTTCCGGTGCGGGTGCCAACGGTAACCGTACGCTGGGTACGTCTGCCATCGGCGGTATGTTAATCGGTATGATTTGCCATTTTCATTGTTCCTGTACTGTTCGTAATCGGTACTTACAAGAGAAATTTGCAGCCGTAACCGAGATTGAACAATACAACTAAATAATGAAAATATCGAAATATGAAGAAACAGATTCTATATATGGTGATGTGCAACTGCTTTCCTGAGTAGCTGCCACATCTATAAGTCGTATGACAGACCCGAAGACATTACTACTTCCGGGCTGTATCGTGACCCGATTGCGGAGAATGATACACTGGTTTCGGATACAACCAACTTCGGCAATCTGCCGTGGAGAGAAGTCTTCACCGACCCGCAGTTACAGTCTCTCATCGAAGCGGGACTGAAACAAAACACTGACCTCTTGACCGCTGCCCAAAATGTAAAAGCAGCAGAAGCATCTCTGCTGTCGGCACGCCTGGCTTATGCTCCGTCCTTGGGACTGTCTCCGCAAGGAACAATCAGCAGCTTTGACAAGAATGCAGCTACCAAAACCTATTCATTGCCCGTCACTGCCAGCTGGCAAGTCGACTTATTCGGGCAGTTGCTGAACTCCAAACGGAATGCTCAGGTCACTTTAAAGCAGACGAAAGCTTACCGTCAGGCTGTACAAACGCAAGTTATCTCCAACATTGCCAATATGTATTATACACTAATGATGTTGGACCGTCAGTTGGAAATAACCAAGTCTACAGCCGAAATCCTGAAAAAGAATGCCGAAACAATGGAAGCGATGAAAGACGCTGCCATGTACAATATCAATTCAACCGGTGTAGAACAAAGCAAGGCTGCTTATGCCCAAGTGCTTGCCAGCATTCCGGACATCGAGCAGAGTATCCGTGAAACGGAAAATGCTCTGTCTACATTTTTGGGTGAAGCTCCGCACGCTATCAAACGCGGTACACTGGAAGCGCAAGTACTTCCGACAGAGCTTTCTGCCGGTGTACCTATCCAGTTATTATCCAACCGTCCGGACGTAAAAGCTGCAGAAATGGCTTTGGCTAGTTGCTACTATAATACAAACTCCGCACGTGCCGCTTTCTATCCGCAGATTACTCTTAGCGGTTCTGCCGGGTGGACAAACAGTGCCGGAAGTGCGATTATCAATCCGGGCAAGTTACTGGCTTCTGCAGTCGGTTCTCTGACACAACCTCTATTCTATCGGGGACAAAACATCGCTCGTCTGAAAGCTGCAAAAGCACAAGAAGAATCAGCGAAACTATCCTTCCAGCAGGCACTATTGAATGCCGGAAGTGAGGTCAGCAATGCGCTAAGTTTATACCAAAAAACCAGCGAAAAGGTAGAATCTCGCCGGTTACAAGTAGAATCTGCTAAAAAAGCTTCGGAAGATACAAAAGAATTGTTTAACTTAGGGACTTCAACTTATCTGGAAGTACTGTCGGCACAGCAATCTTATCTGAGCGCACAGATTTCTCAGGTTTCCGACTGCTTCGATCAGATGCAGGCCGTAGTCAGCCTTTACCAGGCTCTAGGTGGTGGAAGAGAAGAATAACTTTAAACATATACTATTATGATTAGTCCGTTAGCTTACGTAGACCCCGAAGCGAAATTAGGCAAGAATGTAACTGTCCTGCCGTTTGCCTACATTGAAAAGAATGTGGAAATCGGCGATGACTGCGTCATCATGTCTTATGCCAGTATCCTGCAAGGTACTAAAATGGGAAAAGGAAACAAGATACATCAGAATGCTGTCCTGGGAGCGGAACCGCAAGATTTCCACTACACGGGAGAAGAAAGTAGCCTGATTATCGGTGACAACAACGATATCCGCGAAAATGTGGTAATCAGCCGTGCTACCTTTGGCGGCAATGCTACCAAGATCGGTAACGGAAATTACCTAATGGATAAAGTACACCTCTGCCATGACGTACAAATCAACAATAACTGTGTGGTAGGTATCGGTACGACTATTGCAGGAGAATGCACACTGGATGACTGCGTGATTCTAAGTGGAAATGTCACTCTGCACCAATACTGCCACATCGGTAGCTGGACACTTGTACAGAGTGGTTGCCGTATTTCTAAAGATGTACCTCCGTATGTAATTATGTCCGGAAACCCCGTTGCATACCATGGAGTGAACGCGGTGGTTCTTTCACAACATCACAATACATCCGAAAGGATCCTCCGTCACATCGCCAATGCATACAGACTGATTTATCAAGGTAATTTCAGTATTCAGGATGCTGTACAGAAGATTGTCGACCAGGTCCCGATGAGTGAAGAAATCGAGAATATCGTTAACTTCGTGAAGGCTTCGGAACGAGGAATCGTGAAATAAGCAAAGTTACTTTTCAATATTGAAAGGGTGACGCCTAATAAAAAAGCGTCACCCTTTCTGTTTATAGTAGGGCGACGCTCTGTGAGTTATTATTTCGTTTCCGTTTCATAATTATTCAAACTCCAACGTACCGAAGAAGTCGGGACGGTGGAAGTCCGGATTCTCTATTTTTATCGGATTCCATGAAAGGAAGTGGGGGGTCTGCAATTCGTCACCACACTTGTAAAAGTTAGCTTTTATCTCCTTCTCATCGAGTGATTCGATCTGATGCTTAAAGAATACAGCATAGGGAATAATCAAGGCAACTTCCCAATCAGTTTCTTCCACACGTTCTTCAAAAGGTGTATCACCCAGACTTGACCAGCGCTGCACAAGGTCAGTCACTTCCTTCGGAGCGTGTTCTCTACCGTTGCGGGCAGGACCGACACCTATCAGGATTGTTCCGATGCAGTTGCACTCTATATTATAATACACCCCGTCACCTGCCGGAATAGAAAAAAATTCCACACAGGAATCAGTCCATACAGAACCGTTGTCCGTTCCGTATCTGGCACGCACACTCGCTTCTTTAACTTTAAAATGTAACAAGATAGAGTTCTTCGTGTGAGCAATGCGAAAGTTTACTTTGGGTTTGTAGGGATATTCAGCCCAATTAACACATTGAACCGGTTGAAAATCTATCTTTTCTTCATCAAATAATCGGGGAAGCGAACAAGCCTCCACGTTAGCCGCACTAATTTTCTTTACTTTCATATTTCTATTGTTTGGATGATACAAATATAGTTACTTTCTTCTAATAAGGTTCACTGAAATGAAATAAAAACAACATATTTTGTATAAATGCTAATTATCAACTACTTAAACAATATTAAGAAAAAGATAATGTTTAACCCTCCCCTCTAACTGGAGACAAAGATAGAAAGTTCTATTAAGCGGTATTTAAGACAGGAATTTCCGGTATTCACTCCGAAGCCGGTTTTGTATGGCGATAATCATATTTTTCTATTCTCCACTGCTTTATACAGTTTTTCATAGGTGATAAAAGAACGTTTCTGTAATGCATCATATTCCTCTGCATGATTTTGTATTTTTATATAGATAAGAAGATGTAATATAAATATATCAGATTCAATCTGAACGGTGCTTCCCTGAACAGGTTACCGGCTTTTTAAACAAATACTTGTAACTTGACAAATGTGGTTAGAGTACATGTATTCATTCCTTTAAATACCAACTGCATCATACCATCTTAATTTATACGCTATTTATAGTCGGATTACAAAGAATTTCCCTACATTTGTTACGTTAATCTATGAGATCTCTCATTAATGTCCTGTCTACTAAAGAACTGCAATATTTCAAAGAACAATTTTTATATTAATAGGACAATAATGTGGTATTATAAGATATAGCTATATTATGAAGAACCTAAAAAGAATAATTTTTATACTACTTATCATCCTTCCTCTCCGTGTTTTTGCCGACTATGAGCATTTTAAACTTTGGGATATGTCGGATGGTCTATCCAATAATACAGTGAAATCTATCACCCAAGATCATTTGGGATTCATTTGGTTGGGAACATTCGACGGATTGTGCAAATTTGACGGAGTCGATTTTACCATCTTCAGACATGACTCCCAAGATAGTTTGTCTATCATCAATAACTATGTGGAAGTCGTAGCTTCGTTGGGAGATGAACTTTGGGTAGGAACCGAACGGGGATTGAATCTTTATTCTTATAAAGAGAATAATTTTCGTTTGTGCGAATGGATTCTTCCGACAGGTGAAAGACAAAAGATAACGGAAAGCATCAAAAATATCGTAGTGAATCAAGAGAGTGTCTTTATATTGACCTTTTCGCATCAACTATTGGTGCGTAAAGAAGGATGTGTCTTTGAACCGTGTGACTATAAAAAGAATATAGAATGGCTGTCTATTTCAGGCTATAAAGAGGGTTTATTGATCGGACATGCCACCGATGGTTTGTATGTTATTGATCCCGATGAAATGAGGATTCGGGCTCATTTCCCGTTTGACTCAAAGATACTGAGCGACTGTCTGTATTACAGTACAAATAAAGATATGATTTTTCTTGGTTTTGGTATAGGCTATCCAAGTCTCGCTTTTAGGATGAACAAAGAGAATAGCCTTGAAAAGTTGGAAGTCAGGATACCGTCAAGCGTAAAGACAATTGTCGATTATAAAGATGAAACATTATTTGGAACAGATGGAAACGGGCTGATGGTTTTTAATGAATCAGGATGTTCCGACATTTCTTCGGGGGAAAGTGATATGAGTAGTGATGCCATTTATTCATTGTTTGTAGATCGGAGACAGAATCTTTGGATTGGTACATACCGGGGAGGGCTGAATGCAAGTTCGGAACATTACGACTGGTTTCAGTCTTTCTGCATACAAAATAAAAAACTCTCGTATGATATGGTAACCGCTGTCGTTTCTCAAAAGGAACGGTTGTATGTGGGACTGGACGGCGGAGGACTGAATATTTATGATGTAAAAAATGACAAGCTACTGAAATATACAACGCATAATAGCGGCATTTCGGGAGACAATCTTTTGTCGTTATCAGTGGATGATGATTTCGCCTGGTTGGGAATATATGGCAAGGGACTCAGTCGCTATTCACTATCCGGTCACACTTTTAAGAATTATGTCTTGCCACCGGTTAAAGATAAAGAGAGTGCAAATAGAATATGGCAGATAAAGGACGATGGTGAGGGTAATATTTGGATTATAGCCGAAGACGTTTATTGTTTCAATAAAAAGAGCGAGACATTCACGGTAATCGACAATCTGAGTAACCTGAATGCTTTGAATATTATATTTGAAAACGATGTCATTTGGCTTTGTACGATGGGATATGGGCTTTATAAATTTGACCGGAAGACGACAGAACCTCTTGAACATTACTTTAAAGAATCAGAAAAAACGCCCATCCCCGGTAATATGGTACGGTATATGTTCATTGATTCCCGGAATCAAGTATGGTTCTCGATAGAATATGCCGGTTTATATAAATTAGACCAAAGTTCCGGGGAAGTCACTCCGTATGGAGTTGAAAGTGGCCTGACGGATACAAATGTAGTGGGGATGTTGGAAGACAAGTCCGGTTATTTATGGGTGAGTACATATAATGGCTTGTTCCGCTATAATCCTGTCAATGGAAAGTTTATTCGTTTTGGTAAGGAAGATAACTTGACTTCTACCCAATTCAATTATAACGCGTGTTTTCAAGAGGGTGATACAATGTATTTTGGAAGTACGGGAGGATTGTTCAGTTTCAAACCGGAAGATATTAAATATGACGGTGAACAGGTCAATCATGTGTATTTTACCAATCTTGAACTGTTGAATCATGAGAATAAAGTTGTGAGTCTCTATGGCATACAACCGGAGGATATACACTTGTCATATGATCAGAACTTCTTTACGATTCATTTCTCAACGCCGGAGTTGATTTCCCCTGACAAGGTACAATTCTCTTGTTATATGGAGAATTTTGAAAACGGCTGGTCTGAAATCTCCCATGCCCGACAGATATCCTATACTAATATTCCCCCCGGAGAATATTATTTTTATGTCAAGGCTTCCGACAATGAAGGGCAATGGACCGATAAGGCATCCTGCCTGAAGATTATTATCACACCCCCTTGGTGGAAAACCACTTGGGCATTGTCGCTTTGGGGCCTGCTAATCCTGGGACTTATCATTTTTATATTCTGGCTATACCGTCATGAATTGAATATAAAACATTTGGTACATTTGAATGAGATAGAGAAGAAAGCGGCTAAGAATATTAACGAAGCAAAGCTAAGCTTTTATACGAATATTACGCATGAACTGCGTACGCCTATTTTTTTGATAACCTCTCCTTTGGAGGAACTTCTAACGAGTAGGGAGGGCAGAGGGCCTGTTTCGGTTCCTAAATCTTTCCTGGTGAGTATGTACAGGAACGCTATGAAACTGAACAAGCTGATTAGCCGAATTATAGACTTCCGTAAACTGGAGTCCGGAAAGTTGAAACTCGAGCCGCAATCACTAAATCTGGTCACTTTCTGTAAAGACTTGACGGTGGATTATGAAGCTCTCTGCCAGCAGAAGAATATTATTTTTCATTTCTTGCCGTCACGGACAATTATTCGTGTCGAGTTTGATCCCGAAAAGATGGAGATTCTTTTGTCCAATCTCATTTCCAATGCTTTTAAATATACCCCGGAAGGAGGGAAAATCGTATTATCTATCGATGAAACGGACGAAAAAGTAACGCTAGTGGTTGAAGACAATGGCATCGGCATTCAAAAAGAATTTCAGGAAGTTATATTCGATCGCTTTTTCCAGATAGAAAATACCGAAATATTCTCTACGGGGGATGGTATCGGGCTTTCCTTTGTAAAGCACTTGGTCGAACTGCATGACGGAACGATACGCGTGGAAAGTGAACTGAACAAAGGGGCTAAATTTATAGTTGAGCTTCCCAAAAAAGAAAGAGTGGATGAACCTGTTTCTTCGGAAGAAGAAATCATTATTGTGCCGAAATCTGTAAAAGAGAATATGCTTGTCGTGACAGAGTCGGCCTCTTCCCCGGCAGCCCCCCACACCTTATTAATAATAGATGACGAGAGCGAGATACTCGATATGCTGGAGTGCTTCTTAAGCAGTGATTTTAAGATATTAAAGGCAAGTAATGGTATAGACGGACTTTCTTTGGTGCAAACCACATTACCCGATATCGTAATCTGCGATGTGATGATGCCTAAAATGAATGGGACGGATTTCTTGCAATTGATGAAAGGAGATAAAAAACTGGCCCATATTCCTGTCATTATGTTGACTGCCAAAACCTCGGAGGAGGACCAAATGGTGGCTTTTGATTGTGGCGCAGATGCTTATCTGACCAAACCGATTTCATTGAAATATCTCCGTAAACGGATCGATCAACTGTTGGCGCGTGTAGAATCGGCAGAGATGGTGAACTCATTGACGAAAACGGAAAAGAAATATTCCAAAGAAGAACAGAAGTTCCTGTTGAAGTGTCGGGAGATTATTGATAATAACCTGAATAATTCCAGTTTTGAGATAATGGCTTTTGCGGAACAAATGGGGATGAGTCATTCCACCTTGTACCGTAAAATAAAAGGGATGACCGGACTGACCGTTGTTGAATTTATAAATGAATACCGCCTGTTCAAAGCCGTCCAATATTTTAAGGAAGGCGAGACGAATATCGGTACTGTATGTTCCAAATGCGGATTCAATGATGTGAAACATTTCCGTGATCTTTTCAAACGTAAGATGAATATGACTCCCAAGCAATATGTGTTGAGTTTATAGCTGGATCAGATAATCTGATTCATTTATTCACCACGAATTGCCCCGAATCGCCCAATAGCCGAATTTCACCCTAAAAAAGCCGAATTACTTCCCTTTTAGGCAATGCATCCTGCTTAGTTTTGCGACAAAACGAGGGTGCAATGCCTTGAATAGTTAATTTTAAAATCAGTTTTATGGAAAAACATTTTTTCTTTATTTCGTTAAGGAAGACTTTATTCCTGACAGCGACATTTGTTTTATTAATAGGAAACACGCAACCTTCCTATGCAATGCTAGGAGTAGACGAGGAGTTGCAGGTTATGCAGAACGGCATAGTCAAGGGACGAATCGTCGACACAAACGGAGAAGCGGTGATTGGAGCCAATGTAAAGTTAAAAGGAAGCAATCAAGGAACTATTACTGATGTGGATGGAAACTTTTCTTTGGAAAATGTATCGGAAGATATCCTAATTGTATCTTATATTGGCTTTGAAGAGCAAGAAGTTGCCATTAAAGGGCGGAAGTATGTAAAAGTCATATTGAAAGAGAATTCGCAGCTTCTTGATGAAGTCGTTGTAGTGGGATATGGCGCACAGAAAAAGGTGAATCTGACTGGAGCAGTGGCGAGTCTTGATGTGAAACAACTAGAGAGTCGACCTATTACCAGTGCTTCGCAGAGCTTGGCAGGTAAGATAGCAGGTGTACATATTGCACAATCGTCCGGTATGGCAGGTGCAGACGGTGCGCAGATCACCATTCGCGGACTCGGTACGTTGAATAATACTTCTCCTCTTATCTTGATTGATGGGGTTATTTCTCCGAATATGGATGTAGTAAATCCAGCGGATATTGAAAGTATCTCTGTCTTGAAAGATGCTGCATCGGCTTCTATATACGGTTCGCAAGCTGCGAATGGTGTTGTATTGGTCAGTACAAAGAAAGGAAAAGCAGAAGGGAAGTCAACTTTTAATGTAAGTACAGGCCTTTCTTGGTCTAAGATGACTGACCAGAGTAAGCCGGACATGGTGACGGATCCAGAAACATTTATGCTCCTGATGAATGAGGCGCGAATCAACTCCGGATTAGAGTCAGCTTTTCCGGATGAAGTAATTGAAAGATACCGTACACCTAAATTCAGGGATGCGTGTTCTACCGATTGGTTTGATCAGATTTTTCGCACGGCTACTACCCAGGAATACAATATGAGTGCAAGCGGCGGAAATAATAAGACCAAATATTACTTTTCTTTAGGCTATATGGACCAGGGATCCATAGCATCCAGTGGTAACTATAAACGGATTACTGCCCGTCTGAACCTGGATACTTATGTACTTCCCAAATTAAAGATCGGAGCATCTATTGGTTATACTTACGGCGATCAGCGCACTCCGAACGGAAGTGTAGATGAGGTCTTTGCGCTTGACCTGATGCGTGCCAATCCTCTGAATCCGGCCTATAACTCAGACGGTACGATTGCGATGCCCGATAATACGACTTTGTCCTATACGGGACAGGTGCAAGGAGAGAATCCATTGACCAAGATGCTTTACAATGAGATTCATCAGAAAAACAATAACATTTACGGTAATGCTTTCTTGAGTTGGGACATTTTTCCTGAACTGAAAGTGTATGCATACTTCAATGCAAATGTGCAATTAAGAGATTATAGTGAGTGGAAGGGCTGTCCGGAGGTTAAAAATTGGCGATATGAGGAACTGCTTGCGGAAGGCGCCGATATGGAAGATGTGATTAGTGACGGTTATTATGGAAACGGAAGTTTGAAGATGTCGTCAGCCAGAGATTACCGGATTAACCCGTATGTTCAGATGGAATATTCCAAGTCAATTGGCCGGCATCATATGAGAGCCATGGTTGCTGCCAGCTATGAAGCGACCAATTACGACTATTTTGATACATCCAGAGGAAAGTACATCTCCAATTATGTGCATATTCTCGATTCAGGAGATCCTTCCACAGTGCAAAATAGCAGCAGTATGACACAATATGCCATTCTTTCCCAATTCGGACGTGTGAACTATGATTTTGCAGACAAGTATCTTTTCGAATTTAATCTGCGTCGTGACGGTTCTTCCAGATTCGGTTCCAATTTCAAGTATGGTATATTCCCTTCTTTCTCTGTGGGATGGGTGTTGACGCAGGAAAATTTCATGAAGAAGATTCCTACGATTAACTTTCTAAAACTGCGTGCTTCCTGGGGACAGCTCGGCAACCAGTATAGCAGCGATAATTTCCCTTATATTGCCAAGATCGGTTATGACGGTAATTATGTGTGGGGGAATGAGGTGGCAACAGGCGTTGTTCCGACTTCTTATGGTAACCCGGATATTCACTGGGAGACTACCAATGTGACGAATGTAGGTTTTAATCTTCATCTGTTCAATTCGGAGCTGGTGCTGGAAGGTGATTACTTTATGCGTAAGACAAAAGACATTTTATTCGATACGCCATTGCCGTACGAGACAGGATTCAAATCGGTGTTAACCAACCTGGCAGAAGTGCAAAACAGCGGTTTTGAATTATCGGCTACTTATCAGAAAAGATTGAAAGACTTCCATTTCTCCATTGGTGGTAATATGTCACATATTCAAAATAAGGTCAATGCCATAGACCCTGGAATGACCGGAGAGACCGACCGTCATATCAGTGGTAATAAAATTACGACTCGCAATAAACCGATGAATTCCTATTATATGTTGAAATGGACCGGCAAGATTTATCAGACTCAGGAAGAAGTGGATAACTCTCCCCATGTGAAAGGAGCAGGACCGGGTGACTTGGTATTTGAAGATATCAGCGGTCCTGAAGGAAAACCGGATGGAGTGATTGATGCCAATGACCGTCAGATATTGGGAACGGAATATCCGGCATGGACATTTGGCGCAAATTTATCATTTGGGTATAAAGGTATAAATATCAGTGCCGATTTTCAGGGGATTGCAGATGCTTATACCTATGGAACATGCGAATATTATACTCCGACATTCCAAGGTTCCAATTTTGGCCAATATTGGACGAAACGTTGGACTCCGGAACATCCGAGTGAGACAGTCCCGCGTTTGTGGGTTGAAAGCGGTCCTAATGTTGACTACGCCAACAGCTATTTCCTGATGGATAGAACTTATCTGCGTCTGAAGAATCTGGTTTTGAGCTATGACCTGCCGTTAAACATCATCCGTACGCTGAAGATGGAGAAAATGAGAGTATATGTTTCCGCTTCCAATTTATTCACCTGGACGAAGAAGGATTACCGGGGACTGGATCCGGAACGCTCCAACGGTGCAGGTGAACGAGGTGGTATTCCGCAAGCGATGACAGTGAAAATGGGTATTGATTTAACTTTCTAATAACTGAAACAGTATGAAAAAAATATATGTATTGCTTTTATCCGCTTTCTCGTTTATTATGTTGAGTGGGTGTAATGATTGGATTGAACTGGAACCGAAAGATACGGTGGCTAATGAGAATTTCTTTAAAACAAAAGATGATTTTGACCAGGCTGTGACAGGTTTATATTCCATGCTTCGCCCGCTGGATGATGAAGCCAAAGACGGAGCGTATTTTGGGAATCTGTATTGGGAAGTTTGTGCAGACGTATGCATGTATAAGAATAGTTGGACGCAGCCCTGGTTTGATATATCACGGGGTGAATTGAAATCCGTGACCGACAATGTCGCATCTTTATATCAGAAGGTGTATGCGGCTATTTCCTGGTCGAATACGATCATTGAACAGATAGAGGCCAAGCAATCGGAGTTTCCTGAGGACTTTGTGAATTATGTAAAAGGACAGGCGCATTTTGTGAGGGCTATATGTTACATCCGTCTGACAAGTCTTTGGGGGCCGGTTCCAATGATCGATCGTCTTTATCTTCCTTCCGAATCAAAGTTGCCGAGAAGCTCGGTTGATGATATAACGAACCAGCTGATTATCCCAATCTTAAAATAGCTGTCAGCTGCCTGGAGATGACTCCTTATAATAACAAATGGGGACTTGCCACCAAACAAGCAGCTATGGGGATGAGAGTACGTGCTTATTTGTATAACAAGGATTATGAAAATACGGTGGAAGCTGCAAAGGAATTGATGGAACTTGATAAAACCTTAGAAAATTCCATGTTCTTGGACGATTATAAAAGCATATTCGCCAACTCGAATGAAAATAACCCAGAAATATTGTTCAGCCTGAAGTATGTAGCTAACGGAACCAAACAGGGAAGTACGTTCAATACTCCTTTTGGAAGCAAAATCCCCGGACTGCCGACAGGAAGCATGAATGGTTCATGGGCAACTGTATCTATCTTGCCGGAGTTTATTGATTCTTATCCATTGACTGACGGCAAGACGGTGGCTGAAGGATCTATGGTATATGATTCTCAGAATAAGTGGGCCAACCGTGGTCCCCGATTCGAAAGTACGTTTTATATTGGTGGTTATTCCGTCGTGAACGGTATGCCTTTCACCTCTGAGTATGTGTGCGGCATTGATGCACAGTGTGCGATAGATTATCCGTTAAATATCAACAAAGGATATATGAACGAAGATAAAAAGACAGAATGGTTGCAGGAAGACGAGTCCGATTTCATTATTCTGCGCTATACCGATGTGCTGTTGATGTATGCCGAAGCGAAAACGATGCTCGGGGATATAGACCAGTCTGTATTTGATATATTGGACGCAGTGAGAGACCGTGCCGGAATAGCACATGTGGCTCATACAACAGACCCGAAGGCTATGATGAAAATCATCCAGGATGAACGGAAATGGGAATTTGCTTTTGAAGGGTTGAGATACTTTGACATTCGTCGCTGGGGGATAGCTGCCGATGTGATTAATTCGATCACTTCCGACGAACTGTATAATTTCGGTTCGCACAAAGTCTTTGTTGCACCTGCCAACTATCTATGGCCTTTGCCGCAGGAAGCTACTGATGCCAATCCTAATCTGCTCCCCAATAATGAGGGATATTAATTTGAAACAAGAAGTAAACCAGTAAATAATAAGTAAATAATGAAACATATTATACATATCATCGTTTTGGCTGTTATTACAGTTGTATATATAAGCTGTGAAAAGGAAGATTATGCCCTTCAGCGTTTGAGTGCTCCTGCACAATTGACTGCTAGTCGCGGTGATACCTCAGTTTTCCTAAAATGGACGAAAGTGGAAGATGCTTCTTTTTATACATTGGTCAGAGGATTAAAAGTGATTGCAGATAGTTTGACGGTTGAATCTTATGAAGACGACTCTGCTCCTGATACATTGACTGAATATCGCATTTATGCTGTGGACAACCAAGGATGGCGTTCGGCTACTTACGCGGTGGATTCGGGTTATTTGGGAATCCCTGATGGCATTGAACCTCGTGTTCCTGCCAAGTTAGAAGCATCCGATACTAATATTGAAGGCTGTTTATTATCCTGGAGTGCAGGACGTTTTGCCACTTCGTATAAAGTGTATAAAAATGGCACGTTTTATAAAGAGGTGACAAACAAGAAGTTCCTGGATTATGCAGCTTCGGTGACGGGTGCTGAATATACTGTATATTCGGTCAACCACAATGGTATGTCGAAAGGTATTTCCGTGACCGGCAAAAAGGCTTATCAGTGTCTCGACGATTATGAAACCTACGAGATCGGAAGTGTGATTGAACCTTGGACATTTATTCAAGACCGTATCGGATATTATACAGAGGGGAATCCGCTTGTAACCAATGAAAGGCCTTTCAACGGAACTAAATCATTAAGCATTAAAAAAGGAAAAATAGAGTTGATGTTCGACTGGGGCGGAGTGTGGAATGACGGTTATTATACCATAAGTTTCATGACTTATAAGGCATCCGGCCCATTCAAACTTTATTCAGATTTTGGTATTGATGATACAGTTCAGGGTACAGGCGAATGGGTGCAATATAACTATCAGACCGGTCTGCTGAAAGCCGGAGATAAATTCAAGATGGTGATAGATTCAAGAGAGGATGACGATATTCTCTATGTGGACAATTTGTCGATAGAATACGCAAAAGAATAGTTCTATTTTGATGATACAGACATGAGAATATTATATCATTATTTCTTATTGACCGTTTTCCTTCTATTCAATGTACCGGATGTTGGTGCATCGAGACAACTCTTTGCCATACATCCGGTCATCTACCCTTATCCGGTTGAGCCGATGGAATATCCTGAATATTCCCGGCGTCCTTATCCGGCTCTTTCCTGGAGTGATTTCGATCATCGGACTCAATTCGTAGCCGGGCGGAATGTTCCGTCAAACGAAACTGAACTGGCTGATGTTCCGGGGTTGGTATATCGTCCTGGTGCTTCATTCTTAAAGAATCAGGAGTTTACGGGAAAGTTGCAATATATAGGAAAGCATGGAATGTATCTTCACAACATAGGTGGGTATGGACCGGGAAGTCCTTTTTATGGAAGTTTTGGTGAATATATCGTGCCGGAGTGGCAAACAGAGCAAATCAGAAAGCACCTGGGACACCGGTTTACCGGATTTGATGTAGGAGAACAGGATGGCCGGTTTAACTTTACCTATAAACAGATAATGGAACCGTACATTCCGGATCGCAGAAGGCAGTATCTTGCTTCCCAGCCTTATTTTGACCGTGTCGCTGCAGATTTGGGAAACTGGTGCAGTTCGTTGAGTGTACTGTGGTACTGGCATTACATTCTAAAAGAAGGATATACGATTCTTGCAGGGGCGGAAACACAGAATAAGATTACCAACGGACAGGTGCAATATATGCATCTGCGCGGAGCGGGAAAGCAGTACGGTATCTTGTGGTTCGGTGATGTATCGGTGTTTGATACATGGGGATATAAGAATTACTCCCGAGACGAGAAATACGAGCGTGTGAATAAAGGAGGAAGTTTATCGTTGTTTAAACGCTCTTATTATACACAGTATATGTATAATGCAACGATACTCAGCATGGAGTCGGGATGGTGCGAAGGTCATTTTGCCACTAACAAGGGAGAATTGACTCCTATTGGTAAAATGCATACCGATTGTGCGAACTTTGTAGAGAAGTACGGACAGCCGGGCTGTATGGTTACACAAATCGCTTTACTCAATGATTTCTATTCCGGTTGGATGCCGGCAGACCATATCGCAGGCCGATTTCAGGTTTGGAACGGGATGGATTATGAAGCAGGTGACTTTCTTACGGATGCAATGATAAGTTTATTTTTCCCGAATTATGAACGGAGTGGCTTTTTTCATGATGAAACGGGAGCAATGTGTGCGACTCCTTATGGGGAGAATGCCGATGTTTTACACAGTGATGCACGTGTGGAAGTGATGAAACAGTATCCTGTCATGGTGGCTGCCGGAAACCTTTTCAGTGGTGGAATGGAGTTGGCGGATAAAGTGAAAGAGTATGTTCACAAGGGCGGTACTTTTATAGTTACGGCAGAAAATGCCGCACGTATTTGGCCGGAATGGAAAATCGGTAAAAGTAGAACCGTTCCGGCTGGAGGAATAGTCAGGATAGGAGAAAATGAACTTGTAGAACGGGGGAACTTTGAACTTTATCGGGCTTCTTTGCCCGATGAGGCTCATGTTCTGGCAATGATTGGCGGAGAGCCGGTAGCCGTTAACATTCCCGTTGGGAAGGGGCAAATTATACTTTCGCTTACAGCTTATGGCCTGAATGCTGCTCCCTTGGAATACAACAAGCCACCTACATGGATGCAAGGTGGTTTCAACACTTTTCTAGGCAGGCCATATAGTTTACTGAATCACTTCCGGTCGATAGTGGATGCAGTATTTAAATCTGTACAATTGTTTGAAGTGGGCGAGGGTCTTGGAGTGATAGTGAATTATCTGGAAGAAGGCAAATATCGGCTGGCGATTTATAACAATACACTGGAGAGCCTGCCTTTTTCAATACGGTCGAAGATTGGAAGGATAAAATCAATAGATGAACTTTCGACAGGAGACAAACTGTTTCAGGCTCAAGGATATTGGCCGAATGGGATACGGGGAGATATGAATGGAAAAGATAATGATTCGTATATTTTTGGAGGGGATATACGTTTGTTCGACGTATCCGTTGATGAAGAGAGAGTAGAATTGGCAGAGAAGATACAGCAGGCGAAACCTGTGAGTCACCGGCTGTTGGTATTTGACGATATCTTGTTCACCAAAGAAACAATCAGATATATGCCTACCTTTTTCGATTATTTTAGCGGAATATCCGTTGAGGGCGATAAGTTGTTACAGGCAGACAGCTACGCTTTGAAAGAACAGAATAAGTGGTTCTGCTTGCAGAAATTACAGATTACTGCGGATTTGCGGAAAGGATTTGCTTCAGGACGCTGGACGTTCGACAGTAGTCTGCCACAGTATAAGCAAACCTTGATTGAGCTGAAGGAAATAGCAGATAAACTCTCGCTTCTTTATGGAGAAGATGTACTGTTTATACCGTCAACGCCGATAGGTTTTTCCATTCCCTCTGAATTAGCAGATTTAAATTTTCAACTAGTGAAAAGTCCAGGACAAGGTATGCTCAAGTCAGCTGGCGATGGTTATGAATTGCTTGATACACCGAGTTTGGATTGGGAAACAGTTTATGGACTTCTGAAAAATAAGTTACCTGCCGCACAGCATATATCCGGTGGACAGCAATCGTCTCAACAGCATGTATTGCCCGATAATAGAAATCATATTCTGGCGTTGGACAGATACTCCAAAGGGATTCTTAAAGATATAGATGAAATTGATTGCTTCTATAACGCATTCGGCGGAGTCTGTGTGAGCGCGGAATACTTGGCAAATTATTCATTAGACGCACTTCGTGAAGAGAAGAAGTTACTTGATGAGCGTGGTATATCTATGGTGGTTAGTTTCATAGAAGAGATAAACCATTTCCCGGGCTTGACTTTATGTGATGCCGTTCCCGAATATTATGAGAAAAGCATGGATTATTATAAGAGGATACTGGATAAAATGGGGGAATTACAAATAGGTGTGGCATTATTTACGACGCATGGTCGGGTTGAGAGTGACAAGTATCCTGCGCAAAAGGTATATGTTGGGATGAAAAAGACCTTTCGCTATTTGTCGGAATATGGTGAGAAAAGGGGAGTTCGGTTACTGCTGACTAACACACGGTTCAGGATTGCAGATACAGTAGATAAACAGATAAAAATGATACGCGAGATAGGAGAAAGTAATATCGGGATAGCTTTGAATCTCAACCATCTTTCGGAAAGTGAGTCCGGCTTGTATGTACGGAAATTCCGTAAACAGTTGAGGGAACGATTGGGTGCAGTGATTCTGGGAGGTCCTGTTTCCTATAAACATTCGGAATACTTACCTGTCCCAAATAGTGACAAGTCGGTTCGGGTAGCGAATGATTTGGAGGGGGTATTGTTAATTGATAAGGTTTACCCTCTTGATAGAGAGCGTGTGTATAAGGACTGCCAATATATGGGTTGGATAAAGGAATGAGATAACATCTGTATTTATAATCGGATTTGGATAGAATATTATAATAAGAATTGGATATGAAACAAGAGAAATTAATTCTTCTTTTTTTGCTGTGTTTATTAAGTGATACCCTGTGTGCTAAAGTTCAGACAGACGAACTATGCCGGCAGAGTATCAATTTCAACCGGAATTGGAAGTATATGCAAGGTGATTACACAGGCGCTGAACGGACGGACTATGATGATAGTAGTTGGGAAACAATTGGAATACCTCATTCCTTCAGTATTCCTTATTTTATGTCGAAAGACTTTTATACAGGCTATGGCTGGTACAGGAAGTCTTTTGAATTAACTGCGAAAGATTTGAAACAACAGCTTTTCGTGGAGTTTGACGGAGTATTTCAGGAAGCGGAAGTCTTTGTTAACGGAAAGAAGGCAGGTACACATACCGGTGGTTATACAGGTTTCTATTTTGACATATCTTCAGCAGTCCGCATGGGAAATAATGTGATTGCCGTACGCGTAAATAATATTTGGAAAGCCAATGTAGCGCCCAGGGCGGGTGAACATGTGTTTAGCGGAGGTATATATCGTAATGTCCGGCTGGTGAGAAAGTCGCCTGTACATATTGACTGGTACGGTATATTTGCGACGACACCGGATTTGGCAGCGCATCAAGGCAAATCCTCGGTAGTCAGGGTTTGCACGGATATCTGTAACAAAACGAATAAAACGATGGAATTCAAACTCTTGACGGAAGTAAAAGATGCCGAAGGCCGAATACTTGTTTCTGTGGAGAATGAGGAGAAAGTGGAAGCTAATTCTATGAAGAAGCTTGAACAAATCACTGAAGCGGTCAATCATCCTACCTTATGGCATCCTCGCCATCCTTATCTGTATAAAGTAGTCAGTTCAGTCTATCAGGGGCAAATGTTGATAGACCGAGTAGAAACACCTTTCGGATTTCGTTGGTTTGAGTGGACTGCCGACAAAGGTTTTTTCCTGAACGGAGAACACTTGTTTTTCAAAGGAGTAAATGTACATCAGGATCAGGCAGGCTGGGGAGATGCCGTGACGGAAGCAGCCATGCGGCGAGATATCCTATTGATGAAAGAGGCTGGCTTTGATCTCATTCGTGGTTCGCATTATCCTCATGCGCCTGCTTTTTCGCAAGCTTGCGATGAGGAAGGTATGTTATTCTGGTCGGAAGCGCCTTTTTGGGGAATCGGAGGTTTCAGACCAGATGGTTACTGGGACTCAAGTGCTTATCCGGTGGACAAGAAAGATGCACAAGCATTCGAAGCAAGCGCTTTGCAGCAGTTGGAGGAGATGATACGTATTCATCGTAATCATCCTTCTATCGTGGCGTGGAGCATGTGTAACGAAGCCTTTTTTTCTGCACCGGAGGCGATGAAAGGGGTACGTCGCCTATTAAAGAGAATGGTTGATTTGACTCATCAGCTCGATCCGTCACGTCCCGCAGCCATTGGAGGAGCGCAACGTCCGTTAGGGGATGAGAGAATAGATAAGATAGGTGATATCGGAGGATACAACGGAGATGGAGCAACGCAACCGGATTTTCAGAATCCGGGTATTCCGAATGTGGTATCCGAATATGGCAGTGTGACTGCCGAACGTCCGGGGGAATATAATCCTGGATGGGGCGATTTGCAAATGAACGATGGGTGGAAAGGAACTCCATGGCGCAGCGGGCAAGCGATATGGTGTGGCTTTGATCATGGAAGTATTGCCGGCAGTCAATTGGGAAAGATGGGAATTGTAGACTATTTCCGTATTCCCAAACGCTCCTGGTATTGGTATCGGAACGAATATACCCGGGTGGCACCACCGGAATGGGCGGGAGAAGGCGTTCCTGCGCAACTGCGATTAGAAGCATCTCGCACTGATAATATCCTTACTGACGGCACGGACGATGTGCAATTAATGGTTACGGTCCTGAATGCAGCGGGAAAACCTGTTAGTAATTCCCCTGCAGTAGAACTGAGATTAGTTTCCGGTCCGGGGGAATTTCCAACGGGAAATATGATTCGTTTTGAACCGGACAGTGATATCCGTATCATGGACGGGAAAGCGGCTATTGCTTTTCGCTCCTATTATGCGGGAACCTCTGTACTGAGGCCACCTCTCCGGGACTGAAACCGGCACGTATAGAGATTGTTTTTCAGGGAAATGAGGCTTATAAAAAAGGGCTGACTCCTGAAGTGAGAGAGCGTTCTTATGTACGTTTTGTAAGAGAGAAGAAGGAGAAAGCGGTACAGGAGTTCGGTCGGAACAATCCTACTTTTTCCAGTAGCCATCACGAAAATCAAGTAGCGGGATTTGCTGCGGACGGTAATTTGCAAACCTATTGGCAGGCATCCAAAGATGATCCCGCTCCTTTTTGGATATTGGATACGGAGAAAGAGCTTGAATTGAAGAATATTCAGGTTCGATTTCCGAAGGAAAGCATCTATCGCTATGTCCTTGAAGTGTCGGGAGATAAAGTACATTGGACAGTCGTGTCAGACAAACAGGCTAATAGGAGAAAAGAGTCGCATATTGCTGTGGATTTTCCTGATGCCGGGGTTCGTGCACGCTTTGTACGTATCCGGTTTGTGAAGAAGTCACCGGCAGTTATTGCAGAGGTTACAGTAAGGGGAATTGTATGCGAATAAAATAAAATTGTTATAGTAATCGTTATATAGCTTATGTTATTGAGAAGAAATTTTATCAAGAGTATTTGTGTGCTTTTGCTTTTTGCCGGGCCGGTTGCGGGTGTTGAACAAAAGACAGAAACCGTTCCCATGCGACTATGGTATGACCGTCCCGCAACGAACTGGATGACCTCTGCCTTGCCTATTGGTAATGGAGAATTGGGAGCTTTGTTCTTTGGTGGTGTAGAGTCCGAGCAGATACTCTTTAACGAAAAGACTTTGTGGACAGGAAGTACTACCACCCGTGGGGCTTATCAGAAATTTGGTGATGTATGGATTCATTTTGATGGGCAGGAAGATGTCCGGGAATATCGTCGCGAACTTTCTTTGGATGAAGCTATAGGCAAAGTGAGTTATACGTCGGCTGGAACGCATTATTTACGGGAGTATTTCGCCAGTCGTCCCGATGAGGTAATTGTGCTCAGACTAAGTACACCGAAAGCCGAGAAGAAACTTAATTTTTCCGTCAGCCTTGCCGACGGACGTCCGGGCACCCGGCAAGAAGTCACCAAAGATGGTATCCTGTTCCGTAGAAAACTGGATTTATTATCTTATGAAGCTCAATTAAAGGTCATTAATGAAGGCGGCACATTGGTGGCGGATAGCAATAAACTATGTGTGAATGCAGCCAATTCCGTCCTTATTCTATTGACAGCAGCGACCAATTATGATTTATCTTCTGCTACCTATGTGGGAGAAACTTCCGGACAACTGCATAAGCGCCTGACAGACCGGCTCGCACGGGCATCTGCAAAAGGTTATGATCAGCTGAAATCCACTCACCTGAATGATTATCAATCTCTTTTCAACCGCGTCCGGTTTGATTTAAAGACAGCAGCAAAGACAGGGGGAAAAATAGGAATGAAAACAGAAATCCCCTCTGTTCCCACGAATGAACTGGTACGCCTGCATAAAGAAGCTCTTTATTTGGATATGTTGTATTTTCAATATGGACGATACCTGATGATCGCTTCGTCTCGTGGAATGAATTTGCCGAATAATCTACAAGGGATATGGAATGGAGATAATGCTCCGCCCTGGGAATGTGATATTCATAGCAACATCAATATACAGATGAATTATTGGCCTGCTGAGGTCTGTAATCTTTCCGAATGTCACGAACCTTTCATCCGGTATATTGCCACTGAAGCTCTTCGCCCGGGTGGTAGCTGGCAACAATTAGCACGAAGTGAAGGACTCAGAGGATGGACTGTAAACACACAAAACAATATATTCGGCTACACGGATTGGAATATCAACCGTCCTGCGAATGCGTGGTACTGCATGCATCTGTGGAAGCATTATGCTTACACACAAGATATCAACTATCTGCGTTCTGTGGCCTATCCGGTCATGCGCAGTACCTGTGAATATTGGTTTGACAGGCTTCAATTAACGGCTGACGGCGTACTGCTTGCTCCGGCAGAGTGGTCGCCTGAACATGGACCTTGGGAAGATGGAGTGGCATATGCCCAACAACTAGTTTGGCAACTTTTCAGCGAAACCATGCAGGCTGTACGTGTCCTGCGAGGAGCAGGCATTCCGTTGGATGCAGATTTTGTAAGGAAGCTGTCGGAGAAGTTGAAACGCTTGGACAATGGTGTCACACTAGGTGCCTGGGGGCAAATACGTGAGTGGCGGGAAGATAGTCAGAAACTTGATACCTTGGGAAATCCCCATCGGCATCTCTCCCAATTGATAGCTCTTTATCCGGGTAATCAGATATCTTACTATAAAGACGCAAAATATGCAGATGCGGCAAAAAGAACGTTAGAATCACGTGGAGACTTGGGGACGGGGTGGAGCCGTGCTTGGAAAATCGCTGCCTGGGCACGCTTGCAGGATGGCGAACATGCTTACCGTTTGCTAAAATCTGCTCTTGACTTTTCTACACTTACAGTTATTAGCATGGATAACGACCAAGGCGGAGTTTATGAAAATCTTTTTGATTCGCATCCACCTTTCCAAATCGACGGTAATTTCGGAGCTACGGCAGGCATTGCCGAAATGTTACTGCAAAGTCATCAGGGATTTATCCACCTGTTGCCTGCCTTACCTTCTGTTTGGGCAAATGGCAGTGTGACGGGATTACGTGCGGAAGGAGACTTTACCTTTACAATGGAATGGAATGCCGGACGGCTAACACAATGTGCCGTTACTTCCGGTCATGGTGGAGAATGTCGGATATATTGCCCTGCTGCCCGTTGGTTGAAAGTCAAAAATAGCAAGGGAGAAAAAATTACGGTTTCTTCTATTGATAAAGATGTAATCTCCTTTTCTACTGTAAAAGGGGAGACTTATAACTTTTCCATATTGAAATAATAGTCTCTGCTACCCTCTTTGTTTCACCAGGCTTTGGAACAAAGAGGGTAGCAGAGACTATTTTCGTTTGTAGTAAACTACAACATAGGTTGTAATTGCTTTCTTTGTATCCAAATTGGGCAAGTTAAAAATCAACTCAAATTAAAAAAAATTTGCTCTTGATTCACTTCCATGATTAGTTTTTATGATTAATTGTCATGGTTGTTTTTTAGGGTTAAAATTACTCTTTTCTCAAATAGAATACTGATATCCAGTGCCCTTCATAAAACTTCTGACTAATTTTGCCTCTTTCGAATAAAAACAATATATTTGCCAGTAGTAATACCTTAAAAAACGAATTAGTGAGAAAAGTAATCCTTTTATTTCTGCTTTTTTTAAGCGTAGACACCGTCCATACACAAGGACAGAACATCACTTTCAGCCATTTGACCACTGATGATGGACTTTCTCAGTTTTCTGTCAACAGCATGTATATTGATGAACAGGGAATTATATGGATCGGTACGCGCGAGGGACTAAACCGGTATAACGGTAATGATATCAAGAGTTTCAAACTTAAAAAGAACGACCCGAACAGTCTGTTCAGTAATACCGTACTACGCATCACCGGAAATAGAAATGGTAAAGTGTACCTGCTCTGTACCGATGGTGTGGCGGAATTCGATCTGGCGACTCAAAGGTTTAAAACATTGTTGCAGGGGAATGTAGACGCTATTTATTTTAATGAGAAGTTATATATCGGAAAGAGGGAGGAAGTCTTTGTATACAATGAAAGTACGGGCAACTTCGACCTTTTCTATCATCTCGCAGGCAAAAACATCACTCTATCCTGCCTGCACCTGGATAAAAACAAAAATCTGTGGATGGGAACTACCAGCAATGGTATATACTGCCTGTCGGAAGATAAAAGCCTTTCCCGGCCTGTCACAAAAGGCAATATAACCAGTATCTATGAGGATTCTTCCAACGAACTGTGGATAGGGAGTTGGGAAGAAGGACTTTACCGTGTAAAAACAGACGGCAACATTGAAAATCTTCGCCATAATCCGATGAATACGAACAGTCTATGCTCCAATTTTGTCAGAAGTTGCTGCGAAGATAACTCCGGGGATTTATGGATAGGAACATTCAACGGACTGAACCGATATGACAGAGAAACAGGTAAGTTTCACCTTTACACCGCCAATGGAAACAGTCCCGACGGGCTTACCCATTCTTCTATCTGGTGCATCGTAAAAGACGGGCAGGGAACAATCTGGCTGGGAACTTACTTCGGCGGAGTGAATTACTTCAATCCTGAATATGAAATCTATACCCGCTATAAAGTGGGAGACACGGAGAAAGCAGGTTTGAGCAGCCCGATTGTAGGCAGAATGACGGAGGACAAGGACGGTAATTTATGGATTTGTACCGAAGGCGGTGGTGTAAACGTATACGACCGGATCAATAATACATACCGTTGGTATCGCCATGAGGAAGGGAGAAACAGTATTTCGCACAATAATGTAAAAGCCATCTATTACGACCGTGCTAACGAGATCATGTGGATAGGTACCCATTTGGGAGGATTAAACAAGCTCGACCTGCGTACTAACCGTTTTACAGTCTACCGGATGAAGGCGGGAGATCCGACCTCGTTACCCTCGGATATTGTTCGCGACATTATACCGTATAAGGATAAGCTGGTAGTTGCCACACAGAAAGGTGTCTGCCTGTTCAGTCCGGCAACAGGTAGTTGTGAGCAGCTTTTTCAAGAAACAAAAGAAGGAAGAGGAATTGGCATGGTGGCCAGCCTTTGTATAGACAATGACGGTACCCTATGGGTTGCCGCCACCGGAGAGGGTGTTTACTCTTATCGGTTCGACACTGGCAAGCTGACCAATTATCCGCATAACCCTGCCAATCCGAACAGTCTCAGCAACAACAACATTAACAACATCATGCAGGATAGTAACGGCAACCTGTGGTTCTCCACTTCCGGCAGCGGGCTTGACCGTTACCGCAAGGAAAGCGATGATTTCGAGAACTTTGATATGCAGAAAGACGGTTTATCCAGTGACTGCATTTACGAGGTATTCGAATCATCGATACAAAAAGGACATCTGTTGTTGATTACTAACCAGGGATTTTCAGAATTTGACTATCCGAACCAGAAGTTCTATAATTATGGCACGGAAAACGGATTCCCGTTGACCGCCGTCAATGAGAATGCGCTGTTTGTGACACACGACGGAGAAGTGTTTTTGGGTGGTATCCAGGGAATGATTTCTTTCTGGGAGAAGAAACTGCATTTTTCTCCCAAATCTTACAACATACTTCTTTCCCGTTTGCTGGTCAACGGTAAGGAAGTAACCCCTGGAGATGAAACTGGGATTCTGGAACAGTCAATCTGCCATACACCGGAGATTAAATTGAGGGCGAACCAATCAATGTTCAGCATTGAGTACGCCACTTCCAACTTCATCCCCGCCAACAGGGACGAAATTCTTTATCGCCTGGAAGGCTTCTCCGACGAATGGAATCACACCGACCGCAAACAGACGCTTATCACTTATACGAATCTGAATCCGGGCAAGTACACACTTGTCATCAAATCACAGCGGGACGGGATCAAAGAAGCCAAACTGCTGATTATCGTCCTTCCGTCCTGGTATGAGACATGGTGGGCTTATCTGATTTATACCATCGTCACTATCAGCCTGTTGTGGTATCTTATCCAGAACTATAATTCAAGAATCAAACTCCGCGAGTCATTGAAGTACGAAAAGAAGCATATCGAAGACCTGGAAGCACTGAACCAGTCGAAACTCCGCTTCTTTACGAATATCTCGCACGAGTTCCGTACGCCGTTGACACTAATCGTCGGACAGGTGGAGACGTTGTTGCAGGTACAGACGTTCACACCCAATATATATAATAAGGTATTGGGAATCTACAAGAACAGTCTCCAGTTGCGGGAACTGATTACCGAGTTACTCGATTTCCGGAAGCAGGAACAGGGACACATGAAAATCAAAGTGAGCCGGCACAACCTGGTGAATTTCCTGTATGAGAATTATCTGCTCTTTCTCGAATACGCCAGCAGCAAGCAAATCAACTTCAAGTTCAATAAACAGAAAGACGATATTGAAGTGTGGTATGACCAAAAGCAGATGCAGAAAGTAATCAATAACCTGTTATCGAATGCATTAAAGCATACTAAAGCTGAGGATACTATCTCTATCAATGTATCGCAGGAGGAAGACTATGCCATAATCGAAATAAAAGACACCGGCTCGGGCATTGCCGCCGCGGAGATTGATAAGATATTCGACCGCTTCTACCAGACCGAGCACCTCAACTCGTTGAATACCGGAGCCGGTACAGGTATCGGGCTGGCATTGACGAAGGGTATCGTGGAGCTCCATCACGGCACCATCCGTGTGGAAAGCGAACCGGGCAAAGGAAGCAGCTTCATTATCACCCTCAAACTGGACAAAAAGCACTTCACGGAGGAACAGATAGCACAAGAAAGCACAGAATCAACGATCCGGCAAACGGAAACGATTGTTCCTTCAGTGGAGATAATACCTGATTCGGAATGGAAAGAGGAAGAAAATAAACGGATTGAAGGCGCCAAGATGCTGATTGTGGAAGATAATGAATCTATCAAGCAGATGTTGGCAGGTATCTTCGAAACGTTCTATCAGGTCAGTACCGCTTCGGACGGAGAAGAAGCTCTGGAAATGATACAAAAAGAGATGCCGAGCATTATACTGAGCGATGTCGTCATGCCTCGTATGTCCGGTACGGAACTTTGTAAACGGATCAAGACGGATTTCAACACTTGCCATATCCCGGTTGTGCTGTTGACTGCACGCACGGCCATAGAGCACAATATCGAAGGACTGAAGATCGGTGCGGACGATTATATCACTAAACCATTTAATACAAACCTGCTGATTTCGCGTTGTAATAACCTCGTGAACTCCCGCAGACTGCTGCAAGAGAAATTCAGTAAGCAGCCGCAGACTTTTGCACAAATGCTGGCTACCAATCCAATGGATAAAGAGATGCTCGACCGAGCAATGGATATTATCGAACGCCACTTGGATGATACTGATTTCAATGTCAACATCTTTGCCCGTGAAATGGGTATGGCCCGCACCAATCTGTTCACCAAACTGAAAGCGGTGACGGGACAAACGCCGAATGACTTTATTCTGAACATTCGCCTGAAGAAAGGGGCTGTCATGCTACGGAATAACCCCGAACTGAATATTACGGAGATTTCCGACCGGATTGGCTTCTCTTCTTCACGCTACTTTAGTAAGTGTTTCAAGGAGATTTATCATGTCAGCCCGTTGGCTTACCGCAAGGGAGAAGAGAAAGAAGAAGGAGACGGGGAAGAAACGGACAATTTGTATAATGGTGATAATAATTAATTTATGTATTCACCTACCACCTCCCCCTACGGGTACTCCTCCTTCCCGAAGGAGGAGAATTAAAGATACTGCCGATTCGCTCTTGCAGCCATAAAACAGGGCCTTTTGTGCCACAAGTGTGCCACCCTATTGGCACGCTTGTGCCAACGCACTGGCACAGTTGTGCCAAAGGCTTGGCAGGGTCGTGCCAATACGTTGGCACAAGGTCAGCAAGATAACTTCGAAAAACAAGCAAGGTTATTAAGGAGAACAAGCGTAGAATCTTCACACTTCACATCACAGAGTAAAGCCTTTCGTGTACTATTTTGTACTTCACTTGTACATTCCTGCTCCTTCTTTTCCTTTCAATCATTTACCTTTGCTTCCAATAATTCATCCCTTAAAAATCAACTTCATGAGAAACGTATCACGTATACTTCCGCTATTGCCCGGCATCGCAATGTTGTCAGGATGTAATAATGCCGCTCAAAAGAGTAACGGACAAAACGACCAGAAGCCTAACATTATTTACATATTCGCCGACGATCTTGGTATCGGTGATTTAAGCTGCTACGGAGCAACCAAAGTGAGCACACCCAATATCGACCGTCTGGCCGGACAAGGCGTGCAATTCACGAATGCTTACGCAACTTCCGCCACCAGCACTCCTTCCCGTTTCGGGCTCCTCACGGGTATGTATCCCTGGCGTCAAAAGAACACAGGTATCGCTCCCGGCAACTCGGAACTTATCATTGATACTGCCTGTGTCACTATGGCGGATATGCTGAAAGATGCAGGATACGCCACCGGTGCCGTTGGCAAGTGGCATTTGGGACTGGGACCGAAAGGAGGGACAGATTTCAACAAACAGATCACTCCGAATGCACAAAGTATCGGCTTCGATTATGAATTTATCATTCCGGCAACCGTAGACCGTGTGCCATGCGTGTTTGTGGAGAACGGCCGCGTAGTGGGTCTCGATCCTAATGACCCAATCACCGTCAACTATGAGCATAAAGTAGGCGACTGGCCCACCGGAGAAGAAAATCCGGAACTCGTAACATTAAAACCCAGCCAAGGGCATAACAATACCATTATCAACGGTATCCCCCGCATCGGTTGGATGACAGGCGGCAAGTCCGCTCTCTGGAAAGACGAGGATATAGCCGACATCATCACCCATAAAGCGAAGAAGTTCATCACTTCCCATAAAGAAGAACCTTTCTTCTTGTATATGGGTACGCAGGATGTACACGTGCCACGTATCCCCCACCCGCGTTTTGCAGGAAAAAGCGGACTCGGCACCCGTGGTGACGTTATCCTCCAACTGGACTGGACCATCGGTGAAATTATGAACACGTTGGATAGCCTCAACATCGCCGACAATACCATTCTGGTCTTTACCAGCGACAACGGTCCCGTCATCGACGACGGCTATCAGGACCATGCCTACGAGCTTCTCAACGGTCATACCCCAATGGGAATCTACCGGGGAGGGAAATACAGCGCTTATGAAGCGGGCACACGTATCCCATTCATTGTCCGCTGGCCTGCCAAAGTAAAACCGAGCAAGCAACAGTCTCTTTTCTCACAGATTGATGTATACGCCTCACTCGCCTCACTGCTGAATCAGCCTTTGCGCAAAGGTGCAGCCCCCGACAGCCAGGAACACCTGAACACGTTCTTAGGCAGGAACAATACCGGTCGCGAATACATCGTCCAACAGAATCTTAATAATACGCTTGCCATTGTAAAAGGGCAGTGGAAATATATCGAGCCCAGCGATGCTCCCGCCATTGAGTTCTGGACGAAAATGGAACTTGGCAACGACCAACAGCCTCAGCTCTACGATTTATCGTCCGATCCTTCGGAGAAAACGAATGTGGCGAAACAGCATCCTGACATCGTAAAAGAATTAGCTGAATTATTGGAATCTGTAAAAGAGAAATAAATATACCGGAATAACAGAATTGTATGATTTTATACCAATCCTGAATCATTCTATCCACAGGAGAGAGCGTAAATTGCATACATTTGTAACAGAGAAACGATAAAGTCACATTACAACCAAAGTAATATACTGCACAATTCTTCTAACCTTTATCAACAGATTTATATAAAAATCAGACTTTGATCAATTTACCCCCAAAGAGAGAGGCCCTTCGAGCCCCTCTCTTTCTTTAGTTGATATTTCTCGTATCCTCTTATTTCAATGCCTTCAACCAGGCAGGCACAAAGCCCAGGCGTTTCTCCAGCTGTGCTTCGTAAAGAGACTGCGGCTCTACCGGAGTTCCATTACTTTCGTCCAGTTTTACTTGCTCCTGCACAAAATTCAACGGTTCGCCATGAAAACCGACAATAACGGGCGGAAGGAACTTCCAACCTTTAAAGCCGATACGCCACCAGTCGAATACACCGGCAGGAGCCGAATTACCGCTTGCCGTGCGCGATCTTTCCGAATACATATTCCAAATAGTGAGGTCATCGAGGTGATTGGGAAGTTGGTTGTAATCACCTCCCTGACGAGACTGCATGAATCCACCCGTACAATTATCAATCAGCGTAGCACGCGGCTGCGTGGCATGAGACTCAAAGCAGGCATCCAATCCCCAATGTACCCGCCAAATGACAGCACCCATACTCGGTTTTGAGACTCCGCAAGCATGATATTGTCCTGCCCCCTGCTGTATGACGCCTCTATTATCTATTAGAGGTCCGTTGGTACGATCGGTCACTTTGCCGATAAACACCCGCGACGACCCTTGCGACCGAATGGCGGCATGACCACGATTACCGTCTATCTTAATATCGTAGGCGGACACGTTAGCGGAAGACGTAATCGAGTTGGCCTCACTAACACTTATAAAGTTCACCCGGCGCATCCACGAGTTTGTCAGGCGTGTCATCTTTATCGGTTTATAAGCACCGTCATGCGCCCAGTTTCTGTGATGCTGAAAATCATCGGTGGCATGTCCTACGAAAGTCACGTCTTCTATACCGACTTCCTCATAATGCGGATATTTGTGGATCGCCCAACCCCAACGAGAATCAACTTCGTGCATTATAGGTTCTTTAAAAGTGATTACATTCCCGCTTTTTGCCACAATTTGGTGGAAGTCCTGCACCTGCACACCTACATTTATAATATTCTCCATTGTTGGTTCGGGTGCATAGGGAGACAACTCGTTGCGTACCAGTTCCGGGTCATTATTCTGTAAATACAGGCATACCCAGTCACCTTTACTCAGCGAAGCCGCATCAGATACTTCCACGCTAAAAGTACCTTTAGCTGCGTTACCCGTGATATCACAGAGTTTCGACAACCCGGAGTTATGTTTAATATCAATCATTACCGGCGACGAATACATGGTAGTAATATCATCCGGCAAGTTCGGAGTATCCATTATCAGCTTTGTTCTTCCTGCGCCATCTCCCTTAATTACAAAATGGCCTGCGAATATATAGATACTGGAACTTTTATTATTTCCTTTACTATCCAAAGAATATGCTTCATCACCTTCCTTTCCCAATACCGGCTTGCCCGGCTCTATTGTATTGTCATCGTCATTATGCAATACGTATTCTCCTTCCGGGAAATAAATGACAATCCGGGCATTTGCATTGTTGTAATTCTTACCGTCCTTACGGGTCATGTTATTCTCCTGCAATATGCTTATCAAGGCTTCACGGGCAGTCATACCACGGGTTTCCATACGTTCTTTCACATTGAAAACTTTATATCCTAATGAGAAAGCCTCCGGAGGTGTCACTTCTCCATGTTTATATCCGGCATACGAATAATCCAACAATACATTGTCATCACTATTCATCAGGAACTTTTTCCACGCTTGTGCTGTGCCGTTATTGCGGGTATCCAGTTTAAGCACACTCCCGCTTGTACGGGATTCCAAAGTGATTGTATTCGTCTGTTCATCTAAAACAGCCGAACGGTAAAGAGAGAAATCAACAGCCGTTTTTCCTTCCAATGACGGAGCCGGAGTGTCACTCAAACGTTGCCACTGATAGCCATTGTAAGAAACTTGCCAACAGCCGTCCTCCCCCAATGCAATTTGAGGAGTAAGAATGCCTTTTCCTGTCTTGTTTAAAGCAGGAGCCGGATTGCCATGCGTATCTGTCAGAATGCGTGAAGTACCTTCCAATTGATAATTCCAGTAACCTTCTTTATCAATTCCAAGAAGGGGAATATCTTTATCGTCGGCAGTTTGAATATAAACATCCGCTATCTGTCGGTTACTCAATTGAAGTTTGTAATTACCCTTCTCGTCAGAGGTGTAGTCTACAATCTCGGCTTTGCCATTCATCATGGCCTGATAAGCCGCGATATTAGTATTGTATTGCGCAGTGAGTTCTGTTAATTGTTCCGGTTGCTCGGGAATAGTTGGGTTATTTATTACTTCATCGTCCGAACAGGAAGTGAAAACTATAACAGCAACCAACATACAAGTTGTCGCTATACTATGTAAATCAAGTTTCATGTTTTTCATATTTCTAAAGTCTAATAATGTTATAAAGGCGAAGAATCCGTTAAACCCAATATTAGCATTAATAGATTCTTCGCCTTTATCAAATTTAATTGCAGCAACTATTCGATAACTGCACCTATACCTTGATATTCCGGTTTAAGAGTATATTTTCCTTCAATGTCAACCAACGTTTCAAAAGGAGTCTCTTTTTCTATGGTTATTACATTATCCTTAAAACCTACCGGCGCGGTTCTAAAATACTGCCAAGTCATCTGAGTATTTTCAAGAGAGGTAAATATTCTATTATTAGAAAAGTCTGTTTCATTGAAAGTAGCTGCACCAATCATTAAAGTAGATAACATTGGGAAAGTCCCACTAGCTGCACAATCCGTATCATACCAGAATAGATTATTTTTCATCGTCCATCCTTCTTCAGCGGTTACTTTAAAAAAGCCGGAGCTATTTCCATGATTACTTAGAATATTAATAACCGTGTTATTTTCAATACTCACATTATCAGAGAACTTTGCATTCGTTCCTTTCAGTAATGCCACAAATAGAACAGAGCGATCCTGTGTAGAGCAATAGAAAACATTATTATGAATCATTATATCTCCATAATTCCCATTATTAAAATTCAAGAAATTAATAACTTTAGTAGTTGCCGATGGAGCCGGCACTGCAATATAACAAGACTCAACCAACAATTTTGATATACCTGACGATGCATTATTAAAATAAGAGAACATCTTGTCCGCCATCATCTCAATCTTACAATGATCTAAATACAGTCTTTCTATTACATCTTTACTTGAACTAGGAAAGTTAAACCAATAATTTGCGGTTAACTCATCAGGAGATAAAGTAATCTCCTTACATAACATTCCAATTTTCGACTCCACATTTTCCAAAGAGACAATCCCTTTGGTCATTACTTTTGAAGAATAATTACTATTCTTTTTCTCTCCTATCAGAATCAGGTCACTCACTGCACCAGTCCAATAAGCCGTAGCACCTTCGGCAATAAAGTAAATACCGCTTTCGGAGATTGATTCACCTTCTTTTACCAATACTCCATTCGGGTTATCATATTTATTAAGTACTACATCACCGATCCTGATATCAAATCCTGCCTGATATTCAGCCCAGTAACTATCACTGGTAGTTTTTGCCTTTATCTGATCTGTTGCCGAATTTACTCCATGAGTCACTTCTACAATAATCGTACACTCGCTCGGAGTTGCAGGAGGTGTCACAGTCACTGTTACTTCCGTTGTTCCAGCCACATATTCCGACAGTTTTGCATTCCAATCAGCAGGTGCTTTTACTCTTACTAAATCACCTTCAGCCAAATTTACTTTCACAGTAAAGGAAGACGCACCTCCTCCGGCTACCAACCAAAGATCATCTGTTACACCTTCGGGAACATTAATTGCACATTCCAATCCTTTCACAATAGGAATCAGATACTCCTTTCCGCCAAAAGTAACTTTAAAATTATCTCCGTCAACAGTTGCGTTGCTGATAGGATTCGAACCTGTATTTATACCTTCAGCCAGACCGTTTTCCAATACTTTCCAGGTTGAACCGTTGTCATAACTCACATACCAATACTTTTTATCTCCATCGGCCGGATTGGGTGCAATCTTAAATTCGGGAGTAATGGTAGCATCTTCCCCATTCTCCGCTTGAGCACGCCAGCCTGTATCTGTACCACCAATAAACCAATTACCATTTGCACCGATCTCAATAGAAGGATAGTTGCCTCCGGTCACTCCCGGAGTCAAAGTCAATGTTTCGCCATTGCTTAAGGTCAAGGTATAAGTATCACCATTGATAGAGTAATCGGTAATAGTCTTGTTGCCGTCCAACAGCACACGGATAATGTTCATCTCATCGTTCAACTGCTGTACCTGTGCCTCAACATTCGTCACACGATCTTTCAAGGCATCAATGTCTCTTTCCAAATCGTCTGTATTACATGACACAAAAGCCAATGCAAACAAACTGAATAATATGAATGATTTATAGTATTTCATAATGATTTCTTCGCTTAATTATTAATTCAACTTATTCAGCAACCGTCACCTCTAATGATTTAATCAGACGATATCCTTCCTTAGAGAATATCTGGAAATAAACAGTATATTTGCCGGAAGCCAGTCCTTTTGTTTTAATCGTCAGATTATCGGAAGCGTCATCAGTCAAGACTACCTGTACAGGTGTGGGATCTATAATCACTCTGGCTACATTCGTCTGTTTTGCCGTCAATACCGCTGAACCTCCCTTCGCTACATTTACAGAAGTAATATTCGATGAATCACCTTGAGAGAAAGTCATATCCAACCCTCCCAATAAAGGGATCTCGGTTTTCGAGCCGTCTGTAAATTCAAAGGTCACGATATTACCGTTCACCGTTACATCGGCAAATATACCTCCCGGAATCTCTCCAATATTGGCAATGTTGTAACGCCCGTCTATACGTTGAGGTTCTCCACCGCCAACGGCATAACACCAGTAACCGTCCGCATCAATCGAGATGGTTGGAGTTTGTCCGTCGGAACCGTCTACGGGAACAGCAGGACAAGGATTGCCTTCTTTATCTTTCAATTCAACGGTTCTACCGTCAAGGGTATATGTCCAATTTCCGGCTTCATTAATGCCAAGTGTAGGAATATCTCCCGCAGGCTGTCCGCCATAAACAACCAATTCCGTACCGTCACTCAGTGAAAGTGTATAGTTACCCTTCTCATCCATTGTATATCCGGTTACAAGAACAAGTCCTTTCACTGCATCTTGGAAAGATTTGATGCTCGTATTCAAATTTTCGAGATCATCTGTCAAAGCATCCAAACGAGCATTCAGATCGTCGATGTCTTTACGTATATCATCCTTATCATCACAGGAGGTAAAGGTAATGACAGGCAATAAGCAAACTAATAGTATCAATATCTTTTTCATAATTCTTAGTTTTAGCGTTGTGCACCATATTGAGTGTAACCTTCTTTGGGAATGAATGTCCCTGTAGATTTGTTAAAAGTAGCCGGATCAGTGGTATCATAAAGATCAACATCATTACTTGTAAAACCAACTGAAGTATCACCTATCTTATTTTGGAAAACATTCAGATTCAATCCGGTTTCAAAAAGATAAGCATAATTGTTCTCGGCTATTGTTACCTTAGATTCTGCCGCAGATGCCACTCTTATAAGGAATGCCGGATATTCACGATAAGTAAAATAATAAATGTTCTTATTGACTGTGATATCACCAATTTTCGAAGGATAAACAATAGCGGAAGTTTTCCCATTTGAATACCCTGATTCAATATCAATAAAGGTATTGGAAGTTAATGTTAGTTTATTCACACTATAACTTGGCCCTTGGAACACCTTAAAATTCTCCACGTTAGAAGTGGCTTCCGGAACTCCTGAATAATATACAATATTATTTTCAAATCGAAGTTCATTACAGTTCATATTAGTAACCAAGTACAAATTAGTTCCAGTATTTTCAACCTTTATATTAGTATCAGTCATTCCAAAATAGCCAATACTAGCCTTATCTTTCACCTCCGGCATAGCAAAACCCGATCCAAATAATAAGCCGCTTATTGTACACCGGTCGATTATAATACTAGCTTCCTTAGATTGAACACGTACAGGATAAGTTGCTGTTGCTGTATACTTTATATTTGTATTTTTACAAATCAAGGCATTACCAAGATAAATAGACTTATCTATGTTCAGGTTTATTGAAGTAACCTCATCTGAATTAGGAATAATAATTAGATTTTCCACAACTGAGGTTCCTTGGTTATATGTCAATGTCAAATCGTTTGCAGACACGAAATAAACACCACCGGCTATCGCCCCATTAGTAGTAATCTCTTGTGCTTCACCATACTTTTCTTTTGTAATCTCCAGCCCGCCTACAATAACAGCCTGTCCTTCATTATACATATCCAGATTAGAAGCAAGTCCTTTCGGATTCTTCACTTTTATCTTGTCAACTGCCCAGAACAAGCCTTCCTGTACCTGAACAGTTACATCGGCAGTATTATCCGCCGCGGCTCTCGTTAACGTTTTATTCTCAGCAGCCGGAGCAAAGATCAACAACTGATAATTATTTCCTTTTTCATCGGCAACATCCAGTTTGTTCAAAGTAGCTCTCCAACCTTGCGGATAAGTAACCTGCGGATTCTCACCTTCAATCTTAGCAGGAATCACCACTCTTTCTCCTTTATTGATAATCAGGAAGTCCTCATCATCAAATGCAAGACCTGTTCTATCAATAGCACAAACCAAAGTTGCCACGATAGGAAGTGTATGCACAGTCCCATCTTTAAGAGTCACAACAAAGTTGCTACCGTCTACTTTGGCAGATTCAAAGATCTGGTCGCCTAAAGAACTGCCACCGGCAATCCCCTCTCCACCGGGAACATTCGCCCACTCACCGTCACCGAAACGTATCTGCCAATTTCCATTCTGTACACGAAATTCGGGATAGCCCTCCCCATTCTTACCGTTCTCTCCTACGGCTACTACGCCGGTAGAAATACCGTTGATATACCATTTCCCATCATCTCCTATCGTAATCTCCGGTTCGTTGACTGTTCCTTCCTTACCGATAGTCAATGTCAGCTGGGTATTATCACTTAAAGTTATGACATATTTCGCAGCAACCCCATTCTCTTTAACAGTCTCCACTTTACTGACTGTCTTATTCTGAGGATCAAGGATGTAGCCGATCACAGCCAGATTATCATTCAACAGTTTCACCTGCTGCTCGATAAGCGTCACCCTATCTTTCAGGTCGTTTACATCGTCTTTCAGGTCGTCTATAGTACACCCCGCAACCGCAAAGCCCATGATAACGAAAAGTATATACGATTTTATGTACTTCATAATCTATTAGTATTTAAAGTTATTCTGTTACATTGATTATCAATTCACAAGTCTTGGACGCCACATGTGAATAATTTGCGTTATTCATCAGAAACGTAGCAGTATATGTACCCACCTGATTATAAGTATAAGAGTAAGACTCCAGATCCAGAGAAATGTCTTTTACCTTCACTCCCGAATCCGGTTCGGGACATTCCGCCAGATTCAGATAATCGGAAACAAGCCAATTATACTTCCAAGGATTATTGGCAGCCGTACCGTTAATAGTAAATCCGCCGCTTTTTATACTGCTCAAGTTCCACATGCCAGTCACTCCCGTTGAAACAGAACCATATTCAAGATCTTTAGGCATATTTTCCGGAGCCTGTTCTTCATACTTCGTCTTATTCTTCATGTTCAATGGAGTAAAGCCGAAAGAACTTGCATAAGCAGTAGTGACACGTCCGTTCTTCCATTTGGTTTCCACACACATATTCAGAATATTGAATGTAGACTGAACAATAGTAGCCTCCGGATCTTCCGGATTATTGGCACTTATTGCTTCTTTCTGATCTCTGTTCAGCACTAAAGCCAGCGTCAGTTTCTTGCCAATATATTCTTTGACCGATTTACTGAAACTCAAAGCTCCGGCTGCACTGGTCACAGGTGCTTGCGGCAGTTGCGCACGTGTGATAAGTTCCTTCCAGGGAGTATTCTTCTCCACAAGTACAGAATCAGCCTCGAAATTATTCTTGCTCATTCCCGGGAAAAAGATCGTATTTCCCGGATTATCAGGATCTTCTTCTTCCGCCAGATACAACACATCAAACTGGTCTTTGCATGAATTGGCTACCCCGTATTGAGCCCAAATCGAAAACTTAAAGTCGCATGACACAATATCTTCTACCGAAATCTCCTTCCGGTCACGATAAATATACTGATGACCGATTTCGCCACTGAAGAAAGAAATGTAATCAGGATCACCGTGAAAGAGAAACTCGACAGGAGTCCCCTTCTTTACAGTCAGGATGTTGCCTTCGTACCGTACATTCTCATTGGTAGCCACAGTTACACTGACATCAGTCAGATCCCGGTCCAACTCTTTTTCGCATGAAGCAAACAAGAGAGTTCCCAGAGTTAGTATTAAGAATTTATATGTTTTCATCGTTGTATTCTCTTCAAAAATTATTAATTGGATTAAAGCGGATTACCAACCGGGGTTATTGCCCGTAATCAGTTTGTTGACAGCTTTCTCGGCATCCGGAATCGGGAAGTACTGATAAGCGGAAGATACCCGGAAGAAAGGTGCAGCCTGCCCTCCCTGAGTCCAGTTGTTTCCACTCTGTGCCAGCACTGCCTGCTCGTTCATCTTATCTACAAAGTCTCCCCAACGAATCAGGTCGAAACGACGGAGATATTCAAAACAAAGCTCCATTGCACGCTCATCCTTTATAATAGTAAGAAAGTCCTCACCTGAAGTAATCTGACCTGTAAGATCTGAGATTCCGGCACGGTCACGTACCTCTTTCAGGCATTCTTCGGCCAAGGGCGTCGGGGCACCGTTATATTCATTCTCCGCTTCCGCAATCATCAGCAACACATCCGAGTAACGAAGTATAGGGAAATTGATAGAAGTACGGTTCTTGTCCTTCTTTGCAGCAGGCTCATATTCCCGGCGGAACTTGGCACAACACAAATCTTTCCTTTCCTTACCGGCAGCAACCGCTTTTTTGTAAACATCTCCAATCTGCTCCACCTTACTGTTATATTCTTCACCCTCATTGGCTCCCTCATAATTATACGATCTGTCTCCGTACCAACCGGCACCTTTCACCAGATCATACAACGCCTTGTTTTCAAAAGTTCTTCCTACAATTCCCAAGTCAGTACGGTCCGCAATTCTACGATATGTAAAAGGGGCAATGTTCCAGGTGAAACGTTCATTATCACCATTCGCCACATACAAATCATAAAGTTTCGGAGTTGCCCAAATAAAACCATAAGAATATCCCGGGTCAGCCTTGCCTACAACATTAGATAAAGAAGAAAAGTCCGAACACTGAAGCCCGATCGTGTTTCCGATACGGCCTTCCGAACGCACGTCTCCCGTTCCGTCTCCGGCAAACTCAACTTCCCAGATACTTTCATTGGCAGTCGTATTGTATTTGTCGGAACACATATCAATAAACGGGTCCCAGTAATTAGCGGCAAGCGTATGCCCCTGTGTCCGCACTTTCTGGCCGAAATAGCTGGCACGCTCGAAATACGACTTGTTTTCCGCATCGGCCGGTTTACCGTCGCGCTTATGTTCACCGGCCCAGAATAAATAGACACGTGCCAACATACCCCATGCCGTCGACTTGGAGATACGTCCCGGCTTATAGCTTAACTCTCTGGCAGAGAGCAGCCCTCCGTTTTTTTCATCGGCAGCCTCTTCCATTTCTTTCACGATAAACTTATAAATCACGTTCTTATCCGTACGTGCTATATCCTTATTAGTCACCGTCCCGGACGAATAGGTAGACTCCGTCTTGAACGGCACATCTCCCCAGCACTGCACCAACGTAAAGTAATAAAACGCACGTAAGAAACGAGCTTCCGATTTGTATTGCAAACGGCTCTTATCACTCATTCCGGGGACATTGTCTATCTGTTCCAGAAACATATTGGCACGCTCGATGCCGTTATACAAATTGAGCCAGAGGTTGGTAACCGCCGCATCACTGGTGGTAGTGTTATTACAAATCAATCCTGTATTGGAAATACGTCCGGTAGACCCTCCATAAAACTCCAGGTCGTCACCGCCTGCAAGAACCATGTAATCACCTCCGTAGAAAGTTGACTGTCCTAAGTTCGAATAGATACCGGTCAGGAATGATTGTGCTTCCGCCTCATTCTGGAAATAGTTTTCCGGTACTATTTTATATGGTTCCTTCTCCAAAAAGTCACATGACGCTATCGTACATGTAGCCAACAAAGAAAGGAATGCTATTTTTATCTTTTTCATATCTTCTCTATTTTTATATGATTTCAACTAAATACTAAAACCCAAGATTAATTCCGAAGTTGACAGCATAAGCCCTCGGATAAGCGGAATAGTCAAGTCCCGGTGTCAGGGCACTGTTACGGATAGACACTTCAGGATCATAGCCGGAATAGCCGGATATTGTCCAGAGATTCTGTCCTGCTACGTAAACACGGGCAGTAGAGATTCCCCATTTCCTAAGCGCTTTCTTCGGCAAAGTATAACCCAGCGTCAATGTCTTCAGACGCAGGAAAGAACCATCTTCGATCACACGTGAAGATACAACCTTGTTGGAACTTGAGTTCTTGGCTACCGGTATATTGCTTGTCGGGTTTTCCGGTGTCCAACGGTCGGCATAAGTCGCATACTGGTTCAGGTTACGTGAATTGTTGACGTTTTCAAAGAACAAGCGGTTCGCATTCAACACATCATTTCCGTAAGACCATTGGAAGAAGATACTCAAATCAAATCCTTTATATTCAAAATCATTCGTGAAACCACCTGTATGGATAGGCAAGCCACGTCCGATCATCGTGCGGTCGTTCGTGTCGATTATACCGTCGCCATTCAGGTCTTTATATTTAGGCATACCCGGCTGAGTGTTGTTCTCGCTGGAGAAGTAAGGAACTCCCGGACGCAACACATACGTATCACCGGACTTATAAAAATCTTCGTATTTGTAAGTACCTTCATACATATAGCCGTACATCATACCCATTGAATAGCCTTTCTTCGCAATGTAAGTAGGCTGTGAATTGTACGTCTGGTCGAAATAAGCGGAGGTCAACAAGGAAGTCTGATTCTCCGCCAACTCCAATACCTTATTCTTATTAAAGGCAATATTGAAATTTGTGCTCCAACGGAAACCGTTTCTATTTATATTTATTGTATTCAGGGTAAATTCCAAACCGGAGTTACGCACTTTACCTACATTCTTCATTGCGCTATAATAACCGGTAGAATAAGGCAAGCTTGCATCAAGAAGCAGATCGCGGGTCGTTTTCATGTACCAGTCTACATTAATGCCAATTCGTTCGTCAAAGAAGCCCAGGTCAAGACCGACGTTCCACTGTTCCGTCGTTTCCCACTTCAAATCTTTATTCGCTAGCGAGATAGGTACCATACCGATGCTGTTCTGATTGTTCTCGAACGGATAAACTCCCGAAGGAAGATTGTTCGATGCCGCTTTCGCCATTTTCAACAAAGCATAGGCTTCATATTCACCTACACGGTTGTTACCAGTCAACCCCCAACTGGCACGCAACTTACCATTGGAAAGAATGGACTTATATTCCTTCATGAAGTCTTCTTCGCTGAAGTTCCACGCCAGAGAAGCCGAAGGGAATAACCCATACCGATTCTTTTTGGCAAACTTGGAAGAACCGTCGACACGGAAAGAAGCCGTTGCATAGTACTTTGACATATAATTATAGTTCACACGTCCGAGATAAGACATCATAGACCATGAGGACTTTTCAGAGCTTGTCGTACTTGGGATACCTTCGCTCATGCCGGCCATGCCCAAAGATTCATTGGGGATATTGGTGGTCTTGAAAGAATAGTATTCATAGTCGGAATTCTGCAAAGTAATACCAAGCAACGAATTAAAGAAATGCTTCTTGTTAATGTTAACCTGATAGGTCAATACATTTTCGTTCAACCAGGTCAGACGTTGCTGGCGGACTACCTGTGCATTCACCTTATCCGTTGAGATCGGGCTACCATAACGGGTCTTTGAGTTATTAAACGTATCATTGCTACGGGCATCGTACGTGTAACCGCCGGATACCTTCAGCTTCAATCCCTTGATAAATTCATATTCTACAAAACCGTTCAACTGAAGGTTATTCGTATAGTTCTTACGATATTCGTTCTTCAATGACATAATCGGGTTGAAACGATAGTCATTAGTCGGTTCTACTGATGAATCCAGCGCATTGTCCATTAAGGTGCTCAACGGAACATCCGGTTCGGTAACAGGGCGGTAACCCCATACACTATAAAATAAGTTATTCATACCGCTGGATGAATATAAAGAGGTAGAGCTACCGGTCTGAATGGCACGTGCATAGTTGGCAGTAACACTCATATTCAGTTTGCCACGGCGGACAACAGTATTCATACGAGTCTGGAAACGTTTGTAGTTGGAGTTGAGCACGATACCGTCCTGATCGAAATAAGAAGCCGACGCATTGTAACGCACCCCTTCCGTTCCGCCCATCAGGCTGACGTTATGGCTTTGCTGCCAAGCTGTGCGGAAAATCTCGTCCTGCCAGTCATACTGCGGAACACCCCGGTAATCTTCCACCGTCCACTGCTTGCCTTCATGCTCAATCAGGTAGTTCTTTTGGGTATCTGCCGGAAACAGTTCATTCTGCAACTTCACAAACTCATACGCATCCAGCATTGAAATTGTATTGGTGACCTGCTGAAATCCGAAACTTCCGTCATACTTGAGTTGAGGTTTTCCAACCTTTCCTTTCTTGGTCGTGATAATAACGACACCATTAGCACCACGGGCACCATAAATGGCAGTGGCCGAAGCATCTTTCAACACTTCAACGGATTCAGCGTCGGAAGGGTTAATGGTAGCCGCAATAGCAGGATCTTCTACCGGAAACCCGTCAATAACATATAAAGGTGAATTATCCTGGGTCAGAGAGTTGTTACCACGGATAACGATATTCATCGTTCCGCCCGGCATACCCTCGCCCGAACTTACGTTTACTCCGGCAATACGTCCACCCAAAGTCTGGTCGAATGAAGAAGCAGGCGTTTTCAGCAAATCTTCCATATTTACTTTCGCCACTGCACCGGTCAGGTCTTTCTTCTTCACCTCCTGATAGCCTACGATAACGACTTCGTCCAACGTCTTCGTATCTTCCTTCAAGATGATAGACATGGGCTTGGCCGTCTCGACCGGTAATTCCTGGGTTACATAACCGATAAAAGAGACTATAAGAATAGATTTCTTATTAGGAGCATTCAACGAGAACTTACCATCAAGATCTGTTATCGTACCCTGAGTACCGCCCTTGATCTGAATACTGGCACCTGGGACCGACTCCCCGGTTTGATCAACGACTGTACCCCGTACAAGTACTTGGGCTACTGCCACAGAGAAAGAAAATAAGGTTAACAGCATCATACTGAAGCCTCTCTTCCATGAAAAATTTGTTCGGAATCCGGTTTGCATACTATTAGTTTTACATTTTTAATTAGATTTGTCAATGCGCAAAATTAAGTACTGATACCCTAATTTACAGGCCAAAATTATTCAATTATGATACAAAAACATACATATACCAAAGTATATTCGATGTATCTTTGCACAAAAATAACGTAATGCAAGACATTCTACCCATTCACTTCGCTCCATTGCAAGGCTATACGGAGGCTTTTTACCGTAATGCACACGCTGCCTGTTTCGGTGGTATAGACAGTTATTATACTCCGTTCGTACGACTGGAAAAAGACGGTTTCCGGAATAAAGATGTCCGTGAGATCGCTCCGGAAAGTAATCAGGTGCCTCATTTAGTTCCTCAACTCATAGCTCCGTCCATAGAAAAGGCGGAGACAATCTTATCCCTTTTTATAGAAAAAGGATATAAGGAGGCGGATATTAATCTGGGCTGCCCGTTTCCGCTTCTGGCTAAACGGCACAACGGTTCCGGCATTCTGCCTTATCCGGACGAAGTGAAAACATTATTGGGACTGACTCTGAAATATCCGCAAATCAGTTTTTCCGTAAAGATGAGACTGGGCTGGGATAATCCCGACGAATGCCTGCAACTCGCTCCTATATTAAATGACCTGCCGCTACGCCACATCACGATGCATCCCCGTCTGGGAAAACAGCAATATAAAGGGAGTGTAGACCTCAATGGGTTCGACGCTTTCCTGAATGTCTGCCAACATCCGCTCATATATAATGGCGACATTAATTGCCCGGATGACGTTCACCGCATCCGGCAACAATTCCCCGCATTGGCAGGAGTGATGATCGGACGCGGACTGCTCGCAAACCCGGCATTAGCTTTGGAGTATAAGGAAAACCGTACGCTGACACCCGACGAGATGAAAGAGAAACTGCATATCATGCATACTTCCGTCTACAATCAGTACACCGCACAACTGGAAGGAGGCGACGGGCAGCTTCTGAACAAGATGAAAACGTTTTGGGAATATCTCGCACCGAATGCGGACAGAAAACTAATGAAAGCAATCCATAAAAGCACAAGCCTCAGCAAATATAATCAGGCTATCCAAGCCTTTTTTAGTCAACGATAAACTGATTACCAGTTATTTTGTGTAATTTTGCGCCCGTTTATAAACAAGCACATTATGAAAAAATACATTTTAATCTCGCTTTGCCTGCTAACGGCCGCAGGCAGCTTCGCACAGAACAAGGATTTCAAGTTTAAATTCTATGGGCAGATCCGTACCGACTTCTATTATAATAGTCGTGCTAACGAAGAAACCGTAGACGGATTATTTTATATGTACCCCAAAGATAAGGTACGCGATGAGGACGGAAACGACTTGAACTCAACACCGAACAGCAACTTTTATACCTTGTATTCACGCTTGGGCGTAGATGTGGCCGGTCCGAAACTGGGAACCGCCAAAACTTCCGCCAAAGTAGAAATTGATTTTCGCGGTACAGGTACCTCATACTCGGTAATCCGCCTCCGCCATGCTTATTTGAATCTGGATTGGGGCAAGTCCGCCTTATTGCTGGGACAGACATGGCATCCGCTGTTCGGAAATGTCTCCCCTCAGATTCTGAATCTTTCCGTGGGAGCGCCTTTCCAACCGTTCAGCCGTGCGCCGCAAATCCGCTATCGCTACACTGAAAAGAACTTCCAACTTACGGGAGCTGCCGTATGGCAGTCGCAATATCTGTCACAAGGTCCTGCCGGAAAGAGCCAAGAATACATAAAGAAAAGCTGTATTCCCGAAATCTACATCGGTGCCGATTATAAGAACGGAGGTTTATTGGCTGGTGTAGGAATCGAAATGTTATCATTGAAGCCACGGACAGAAGCTACCGGAGAAAACAATAAGAAATTTCAAGTAGACGAGCGTATCACCACTCTTTCCTATGAAGCTCACGTTAAATATACCAATAAAGACTGGTTTGTCGGAGCAAAAAGTGTTCTGGGTTCCAATCTCACACAGGCTTCCGGTCTGGGCGGATTCGGAGTGAAGTCTGTCAACGAACGTACCGGAGAACAAAAGTACACCCCGATACGCTTTTCCAGTTCTTGGCTGAACGTTGTTTATGGACAGAAATGGAAACCGGGCGTTTTTGTCGGTTATGCTAAAAACTTGGGGACAAGTGACGAATTATATGCCCCTGATGGAAAAGCACAATTATATGGTACAGGTACAAATCTCGACCAACTTGTCACTGCCGGAGCAGAACTTACTTATAATGTCCCTCATTGGAAATTCGGTTTGGAATATACATTAAGCTCTGCATGGTATGGTTCTCTTAATACATCCAGCGGTAAAATCAAAGATACTCATGCCGTATGCAACAACCGCATTGTTGCCGTTGCCATGTTTATGTTCTAATCTCTCCCACTAATTTATTTTAATCATATAGCTGCCACCTGTCACCGATTGCAGTTTAACGTTTTGGTTATAAACGGATAAGGCTGTGACGGCAACAGGTGACAGCATTGTGAAGGCAATTTTGCTGTCACCGGAGCTAAAAGACAACAGAAGTAATAAGATTAAAAGTTTCGCGCCTTGAAACTTTTGGTTTACCCATGCGAAACTATAGTTTCATCAGCTTGAAACTAAAGTTTCAAAGGCTTGGAACCATTGGTTTCTTACCGATGAAACCAAAGTTTCTCTATGGGGAAACTGTAGTTTCAAGCAGGTGGAACCATCTAAAACCGTCAATACAAGAATAAAATATGCAGCGGCTTATTCGCTTCTTACCTCCTTAACTCCACTTCAAAACTAGCTCCGTCCTTACAAGTAAAGCAAAGTACAGTCTGCTTTTTATCTGCTGAAACCACTTTACAGAAAGGAGTCTCCTTAATCTTCCAATATCCTTTCACAGTTACCGTCACCGGAATCTCTTTACTTTCGTCATTAATCCACGGACGGGAATAAATGCTGCGTTCCACTCGTTTTCCGTCTTCATCAAAGGCTTCGTCACTCGGTCCGCGATATAGTGCCAAGTCCGGTTGAGCTACGGTAAGCAACAACTTGTCGGACGATTCTTTACGAATCATCACCAGACAGGAAGTATCCGCACGCTGCAACAAATCACCGGGAAGTAACGTTTGTGGGGTTTCAAAAAGTACATAAGAATATAAGTTGTCAGTTAACGACTGCACAATATGAGCATTACGGTCCTGCTTCAAAACCTTATATCCCGGTTTCTTGGCAAAGGCCTTCATGGCAGATTCAGTTGTCTGCGGCAACACAGCGTATTCATAGCTGCCGTTCTTGGGGGCTTTGCCATGATCGACTACCAATGAGACCCAGTCCCCTTTCGTTTCTTTGCCCGTATCCTGCAAACGGGAATACTGCGGGAAGTTCTTCTCAAATCTGGCGGAAACGGGTACATAATAACCGGTATTCAAATGATCGATCCATATCTTACCTTCGCCACGGTAGTCGTTCCAATAATCATGTCCCGCCTTATCCGTTACTGCCAACTGGAAAATCGTTGTTTCCGTCGGGTAAGCGGTATTGGTATTTTCAATATCCGAGCCCAGACAAACAATCATTCCATCGATGAAATGGAAGGATTTTCGCGCCCGGTGAGAACCGTTATATTTATCATGCTCATGCAGTTTCATTCCAAAATTGCCGTTTTCTCTCTTTTGTGACAATCCGCCGGCAAATGCTTCATCGGAGTAAAGCATTTCTTCCATGCCGGAGAATGTATCTACATTCATGACTTTAGCTTTCAACTGTTCCAACGGAAGATGTATGGAAGTTACACCCGGGATACGGTTCCAATCGAAGCCTTCCTGTTGCCAGCCGCTTGTTGCGGGAGTCACCATTTGCCCCGGAGCAGCCGTCAGAATCTGTAAACTGCCATGCGCCAGATAACGGCCATAAAGGTTATGTCCCAAATAATGTTCCGCCGCCCAAAGATAGCGGGAGTGACCGCGGGCCACCGCCGACCAGTTGCCACGACGCTGAACGGATGCACAGCCATAGCCCAATGACAGATTTCCCTGTGGGTCAGGTTCGGCACGGAATCCTTTCTCCACAAGCCGTTTTGCCATCTTCCGCTCCTGTGCATTCGATACTTTCGGCATATATTCCGGTTCCTGCCCATCAGCGGAAGTGTCTGAAACAAGACGCAGGTAAGCGGACGCCATTTCCTTGTCAAACTCCGATTTTCCGTCCGGAGTTCCCGCCATAGCCATCACTGCATAATGCATCGGGACTAATTTCCCCTTTCCATCGGGATGACGGCCGGACATCGACAACGGGAAGTTCAACTTATTACAATAGAAACGCATGGCAAGTAATGCATTTTTCACTGTTTCGTGCGCCAACTCGGATACGGCAAACTCTGTATGATTAAAGAGGTAGATCATATTTGTTGCTCCGTCCAAACCGCCGACAGCATAAGCCGGGTAGTGATTGCGGTGATGAAAAACACCGCCATCGCTCTTGAACGACCCAAACAATCCGGGAGCCGGACGGCAACCGTAATCAATCCAACGGGAGAAGGATTTCAGATATTGCAGCTTCTCCGGGGTATCTTCCATCATCAGGATACTTGCAATGCGACCGGTAGTTTGCGTGTTAAAGGAATCCATATCAATTCCGTTGCCCTCAGGTTTGGGATACACCTCGTTGGTTATCGCATACCAACGCAATGTCTGTTCGGCTTCCGGCAACTTTCCGGCTTCCCGAAGTACGTCTTTCATCAGGAAATAAGCCAGGTATAACCCGCGAACACTATATCCGTAATGGTGAATATTCCCCCAACAGCTACCATAAGCCACTCCCTGGTCGGTTATATGGTCATACATCGCCAGAAACTTCTGCTTCATTTCTTCCCGGATTTCCGACTTTGCAGCACTATTATTATAGGCTACGGCAATCCGCCGCATCAAATCAAAGTAAGCACGCATTTCTATGCCGAGTTTAGTCAGCATATCTTTATTCCAATCTGGAATAATCCGTTCATAGGCCTCGGCAGCACGTACCATATAAATAGGTACGCCCGATACCTGCCCGTTCTTGTAAGTAATCTGGTAGAAATCATATTTCTTGCGGATAGTCTCCACTTCCTTGTCCGAGAGCTTGCCTTTTGTATAATTCATGTCGCGGAAACGTTTCTCCAACAGTTGCATTTCTTCTTTTTGCTTGTCGCTGACAGGAGTCAATTCGATATCCGGCTTCAGAAGAGAGTGCTTATAAATAACCAGCCAGTGATTTTTTGTTTCGGGATTAACAAAAGGTACTTGCAAATCGGCTGTCTGCTGACGTGCATCAACCTTCGTTGCAGTAATCAAATGATCGATGAAAAGGCGTCCTTTTGCATTTGGGGCGACAATACGGAGTTCATTCATACCTTCTTCCGGTGTGCCTTGCATATCACGCTCATAACAAACCCATGCGGCACGCCAACCTTTAAAGTTGATTCCGAAAGGGAAGGAGGTGCATTTCTTTCCGTCTTTCAAAAATTCAAATTCAATGGTTGCTTTCTGCGGTTCTTCATTGTATATCCACACTATAAATGCCGAAAGATACAAGTCCTTGCCCGTAGGGTCTTTCTTTTCAAACTTCAGATCTTTCTTGAGTTCCAATACGGCACCGGGATTAAACGCCCATTCCATCGAATGTTTTCCGTCTTTATAATGTGTATCGGAGATAGATAATTGAGACCGGGTGGCGGAAATACATTCCGGTACTTGCGGATCTTCAAAAGAGAACATCCGCTCGTCCGTCACGACTTGCGCATAAAGAAATGCCGGACATAAGAGAGATAGCAGAGTGAATACTCCTAATTTCGTAAAAGCTTGTTTCATCATGGATTTATGGTCTTAGTTAGATTTATTTCTATTAATTCGGTTTTAAAATATCGTCACCTTGAAATCTGTAAACAGCACATGATTCTGTAAAAGGCGCAAACCAAAATGCCCGTCTCCCTCACTGCCGGTAATAGAATAACGGAACAGTTCTTCACCGTTAACGGAATAAGTGGTCACTCCCTTTTGTACACGAATACTAATCTGATACCATTGATTCGGAACAAGTAAATGCGGGGTATCCGTATATTCTCGAAGTAATGGTTTCACTTTATCATCCGCTACTCCGTAGTACTTGCCGTTATACCGGCGGAAACGGGTGGTGGAATTATCATTTCCCCCGTATCCAACGTAAAAAAGATCTAATGTATTATAGTTTTTAAAGACACCATTACGCCACTCGCTACGGGCAAAAAGATTATCAGGGTTTTTAGGATCATTGGCAGCCCAAAAGCAGTTTAAATCACTCAGGCGGTCATATTTCCCGCCTTTCATCACCATACAAATGCGATAGTTTATCTCATAATCACCCGTCAGGCGTTGCTGATACCACATCGTTAGCCCACCGGGCACGATTAGTTCTACTGTATCCGCACGCTCTATCATCTGCAAGGCACGGGATTCATCTTCAATCTTCCACTGTTGCACAGAGGTGTTTTCATGTTGTGCATACAGCATGACACTATTCAAAAGAAAAAAAGTAATCAGACAGCAGCTTGTAGAGAATCGTTTCATCATCAATGGCATTAGTTTAAAGACATTCTTTTCGGATACAAAGAAACCCCTCTTTTTTCAAAAAGAGGGGTTCAAATTGTACAAAATATCTCAAATAATGTATTGACAGAGAATTTGTATTACCAGTATCTTATCGTTTTTTCAGCATCGGGTTCCAAATACCAGCCTTTGTTGAGTGTACCATTATTCTTTGCCCATTCGCTAAACTTCGGGTATGCTTCTTCGAAAGCTTTATGCTCAACAGCATGTCTTGTGCCGGCAGGAACTTTGATACCCCAGACAAAACCGTTCTTATTGCAATAGGGGATATTTTCATTGATAGCCTCATCGCCACTTACAAGCGCTGCATCTTTTGCATAACTTTCTTTATAAGCAGAAGTCGGCTGACATCCTCTCATGTGTATTTCTTTTCCCTCATGAGTATAAATGAAGAAGTTCTGTCTCTGAGTATCCAGGATAAGATCTCTGAACACTTTAAGCTGAGCAGTCCTATCCGCTCCTTCCAAATTATCCTTACCGATCAATCGAACCTCTGCACGCAACATAGGCAATCCTTCACGTACTTTTCCCGGCGTTGTCTGGAACAAATCGTCATTGTTATCTTTTAAACTACTCAGGCCGTCCAATGTGATAACCGTTCCTTCAGTCGGTTTTGTATCTACATCCAATTTAGCAAATCGGCTTACAGTTGCTACATCACTGTCCCATCTCCAACCTGAAGCACTAACTGACACACTAGGTTGTGCAGAAAGTTCTACGCCGTTCCCCAAGTCTCTCATTGTTCCCTGACCACCTTTCAACACCAGTTTTGCAGTAATCCGGTCAATATACTTGTTATCCAAGTTTTCTAATATAACGCCCAATCTGGTCGGGTATGTTCCTCCTACGGCGCGGACATCCAAAGTAAGCAGCAACTCTTCTTTACTACCTTGCTTTGCCATTTGTTCTTCGTCCTGACATTCAGTTACCTTCATGTCATATTCAAAAACAACATCGTTGAAATCCTTGTCATACCAGGTCGATTGTTTAGGCCAGCCGTCTTCAAACATAGCGACACCCGTACTGTGATAGAAAAGATAGCCTGCATCCGTCTCGTCTGTCGGTTTCACCGCATCTTCTGGAAGCGAAAGCTTAACCGCTGCTATACGGCTAGTCTCATAAGCAAAATCACCGGTCGGATAAGTTTCACTACGAGTGGCAGGAGATAAAGTAAAAGCAGTCTTTTTCACTGCGCCCGATACTGTGTTGTACTCCATATATACCTTTTCAGTATGAATAGGGACATTCAAAGGTAATTGTACGCGGAGCCCCTCTTTTACAAGTATATTGCCTGCGAGCAGGTGCTCTCCCTTTTCATCAGCATACACTTTAACCAAAGGAGAACTTGCTGCCGGTTCTGTCCCCGTCCCTTCTTTTCCATTCCCAAACTCTGTGTCGGAGCAAGAAGAAGCCACGACTAATGTCCCCACAAGGACATAAATTAACTTTTTAATCTTCATCATTATTCCAGTTTTTAAATTATTGTTTGTTTTGTTTCCCACGAAACCATAGCTTTCGCAAGCGTAAATAAGGCCCCATTAGTTAACTTATCAAAAATATATTTAACGCTTTATAGTCTTTTTGCTCATCTCACTAACTTTTTCTTGCCTTTTCACCGAAGATTATCCGGAAGTCTCGAAATATACTCCTTAGTGCCTGTTCACGGGCAATGGATAATATATACAACTTATTTGTTATCTTTGCGAGTAACAGAACATTCAATACAACAAATATAACGTATTTGTTTGAAATATACAAGTTTTCAACTAAATATCTTGAGGGGAAATGGATCAAGTATTGTACGGTATAGATTATATAGAATATTATTTCTATTGGATATATTATAAGTTTATTGGCTATCCTTTAATTATAAGAATATGCTCAATCGCTGTAATGTTCTGTATCATTATGTACCTCTTCTTGTTATTTCATATCACATACGGCATATTCAAGAGAAGGAAAGAAAAGAAGAAATATAATAAGGCTTTCGATAAGTACTATGAAGAAATGAAAGCCATCTCGCTAGACCCGAATGCACTGCCGGAAGAAGAAATAGCCGACAGATTGAAATATGATACGAGAAAACGGCCCAGACCCAACGAACTGCGTATCATCACCCAACTGCTGACAGAAATCAAGAGTGTCCATGAAGATGAAATTAATGAACTCAATTACCAAACCATACAAACCGTATTCCAGATAACCCGCTTCCTGGAACGTGAACTTCAATTCGGTTCCAAAAGATCAAAGATTCAAGCATTGAAACTGATTCAGTCTATCAACGGATACGCTTCCGAGGCTGTATTGGTACGTTTCCTCTATCACCGCGAATTAGAGTTGAGGAACTCTGCACGATATACTTATATGTGGTTAAGCCAGGGAAACCCGTTCCGTTTCTTCGACGAAGATATTGCCATGAAGTTGAGACAATGGGACATGATGGAGTTGCACGCTATTCTGGAGCACCGTAAGAAAGTGGGATATAATACCCCAAGTTTCATCAAATGGGTGAACACGTCAGCTGAGGAGAATGTTAAGATATTCTTTATTAATGAAATCAGGCTATATAATGAAACCGAAAGCGCCCCTATCTTAGCCAAACAGATTAATGCACGTTCCACAGATATCCGTGGAGAAGCCATTAAAACACTGGGCAAATTAAAATACAAGGAAATTGAACCTAAACTGATAGAAATGTATCATGTACAACCGGAAGAGGTCAAACGAAATATAATCGAAGCTATCTCAGACCTAAAGACCGACAAAGCCTTGGGATTTCTTTACAATGCATACGATGAAGCTGATAACTGGGGAACGAAACGAGCTATCCTCAAAGCCCTCTATGCATATAGCGCCATGGGACGGAAAACATTCGATCAATTGGAAAGAAAAGCAGATTCCCACACAGCTATATTATTCGCCCACACCAAGCATCCGTTAATCAACCAGTTAAGCTAGAGAACATGAGAGATATAATATTTACATTCTTCAATTATTTCGTATTCTTTTATACGAGTATGCTGGCGATATTCTTCGTGACATTCGCCTTCCTCTCTTTATTTCTCTAAACGGAGAAAGGATTACTATGTGGAAAGCTATGTGCGGAAGACCATCAAAGAATCCCCTTATACACCGGGCATCTCGGTAATTGCTCCCGCCTTCAATGAGGAGAAAGACATTCATTGATAATGTAAGTCCATGCTTGCACTGGAGTATCCGCTTTTCGAGGTGGTTATTGTAAATGATGGAAGTACGGACAGTACATTGGAGAAAGATGACCGAGTATTATGAACTGGTAGAAGTGCCCTATGCTTATATCGAGCGAATCAAAACCAAGCCTTTCAAAAGACTTTTAAAATCAACCAATTCTCAATATAGCCGCCTTATCGTTGTAGACAAAGAAAATGGAGGAACTAAAGCGGATGCATCCAATGCGGGTATCAACGTTGCTTCTCATCCTTATTTTATCTGCACGGATGTGGATTGCATTTTGGAAAAGTATGCTCTTTACCGTTGTATCTCTCCCATTATTTCCTCCGATAAACAGGTTATCGCCGTCAGCGGTACAATGCTCATGGCCAATGGATGTGAGGTAAAAGACGGCCAGATCGTTGTGGTCAGAACTCCCCATACACCGATCCCGCTTCTCCAGAATCTGGAATACATGCGTTCTTACCTGATTGGAAAGATGGGCTGGTCGGCTATCAACGGAATGCCGAATGTTTCCGGTGGATTCGGACTTTTTGACCGTTCGGTAGCGATTGCAGCCGGAGGATACGATGCCCCCTCTTTTGCCGAAGACATGGACCTCATCACCCGCATGGTAGGATATATGTGCGACTTCTCCCGTCCTTATAAGATTGTACAGATTCCTGACACTTGTTGTTGGACGGAAGGACCTCCCAACCTGGCAATGCTTTACCGGCAACGTACCCGTTGGGCACGGGGATTGTTCCAGACACTTAATATCCATCGTAAGATGATTTTCAAAAAGACGTATAAACAGATGGGACTGTTAACTCTGCCTTATATGTTCGTTTTTGAGTTTCTGGCGCCGATCATCGAGCTCGTCGGTTTGATAGTATTTATCTATCTGGCCTTTACAGGAGCAGTCAACTGGAACACGGCATGGATGATTTACCTGACGATCTATACGTTCTGCCAGTTCTTTTCCATCGTTGTTATTACCTACGACTATTACGTCGGGATGCTTTATAAAAGAGGATATGAGTATCTATGGATTATCATCGCGTCCATATTAGAGCCTATCTTCTATCATCCGATCATCACTTTCTGTTCATTGAGAGGATACCTAGTTATCTGACCAATAGAGACTTCAAGTGGAAGAACATGGAACGGAAGGGATTCAATAAGAAAGAGAAAAGGCGGATGATACTGAACAGCCCCGTTGACGCCCGAACCGGCAACTGTTTAATTTAGACAAGAATAATAAAGAAAGATATATAAAGCACAAATATAATGAACAGAGAGTTTCTCCATAAGATCACCCTATTAGGCTGTCTGCTTTTACTGATTACCTCATCAGTCGGTAGCGACAACGGATTCCAGACACCGGAGCAATATGCCCAGATTGTACAGGAGCATTTTGCGAACGAGAATGGGATGCGGGGAAAGCATGCTGGAGGAGGGCCTTCAGAAATACCCCGGTGTCTCTGATCTTGGAATGGCTCATGGGTAAATACTGGTTTCACGAAAAGAACTATGACGAGTCACGCTATCATCTTGTCAAGGCAATTGAGGATAATTACAACAATGTCAATGCCAAGCATCTGCTGGTGGATGTAGAAGATATTACTGAGAACTATTCCAGCGCTATCTGTTACGTTAACGAGTTTCTGGAAGTAAATCCGTATTGGAGAGGCCTGTGGCGCAGGAAGATCGAACTGTACCGCAAGCAGAACAATAATGTGGAAGCCGATCGCCTGCTGAAACGTATCAACCAGATTTACCCGAATGACACGATTCTGCGAAGGATTATATCTACAGCATGGAGGTAGGCTACCAGCAAATGAAAAAAGACGGTAACCGAAAGAGGCTATCGAAAAGCTGACGGAGCTGATCAAAGTATCTCCTCAAAACGAAGAATATTACCTGGACATTATTAATCTGCACCTGCAGGAAGGTAACCGGGAAGCTGCTCTAGGCTGGTCTTCCAACGGTTTGGCTGCCATACCGGGAAGCGGTGCGCTTATCGTCAAAAGGGCGAGTATCCTTAGTGAATTGGCACGTTATCCGGAAGCTCTGGTGTTTATACGCGAGCAAATGCGAAGAAACAACAGCCCTGCCATACGGCGTATGTACAACGACTTGCTAATGGAAGCGGCGCGAGCAGAAAAGCAGCGGGACCCTTATGTACTATATGGCATGGCCTACGAAGGCGGTAACAAGAACAAGGAAGCATTAGACTACCTGCTCAATACTTCCGTCACCCGAGGATATACCGATGACGCGCTTTTCTATATCAGGGAAGCCAAAAAACAATATGGCAACAATGATAAAGGAATTCTTTATAAAGAATATATGCTTTATCGCCAGATGAACGAGGATGATCTTGCCTATTCTACTTTGAAGAAGATGTATGAGATGTATCCCGACGATTACGATATCACGCTGGCCATGAGTGCACAGCACATGAAGAAAGCTGAAAAACTGATGGAACTTGGTCTGTACGCAGAAGCATTGCCTCACGTACTGTTCGTTTCCCAAAAGCATATCGACAATGAAGTGAACGGTGCCGCATGGGAAAAGACATTGAGTTGCTACATCAACATGAAGCGTTACAATGAAGCACTTGCAACATTGGACACCATCACTCTTCACTTCCCTGATTACGAAAACGGCACGTTGAAAAGAGCGTTTATTCTCGATAAAATGGACAAAACCGAAGAAGCACTGCAACTATACCAGTCTGCTATCGAGCAGAGTGATGAAGATATGCGTATCTTCTATGTCATCGGGTACGAGGAACTGGCAGTGCCTTATATCAAGAAGTGCATGGAAGCGGGAGCTACGAAGAAAGCATACGAGGAATCTGTTAAGCTAATTAGCCTGAATCCTTCAAGTGACCTCGGATTACGGTATGCCATCAATTCGTCCGGTTTACTTGGAAGGTTCGATGAATTCGAGAAATATACGGAGCAAGGAATCAATTATTATCCGGAAGAACCGTTCTATCAGGCTAAGAAGGGCTACCGTGCTGGAACGCGGCAAGAGATATGAAGCTTCACTCGAATTCCTGAAGCCGATACTCAACAAGTACCCGAGCAACAAAGAGATTATAGGCGCATTCTCACAGAGCAGTGAATACCGCGCCCTGCAATTGACGAAAGCGAAAGATCCGAAACAAGCCCTTGCTGTGCTCGATACGGCCCTGCTTTATGACAGTCAGAACAAATCTTTAAAATACACCAAGGGAGTGGTATATGAAGCGAACCGTCAAGCGGATTCAGCCTATTATTACCAGAAGTACTACGAGCCATCCATCATGGAATATCGCTCTTTCCAACGACACTTATCGGGCCTTAGAAGCATGATGCTCAAGAATGAGATTGCTTTGACCTATCTCCGTGCACGCTACGGAGAAGAAGATATCATTACCTCTGTCGCAACAGCCGAATATACCCGAAAAGGCAAGAAGAATAGCTATACAGGACGCTTCAACTATGCAGGGCGAAGCGGCTCGGCAAGTGACAGCATGGAAGCGGAAGAGCAGACACCGGGAGGAGTCGGTATCCAAGTACAAGGCGAGTGGACACATCATTTCTCACCGAAGTGGAGCACTACGGCCAATGCAGCCTTGCTACGAAATATTTCCCGGACATCACTGCTGATGTTGCTGTACGGCATTACATGAAGAATGATTGGGAATAGGTGCACATGTAGGATACAGACGTGTAGCTGCCTACACAAAGCGTTATGAATGGAACGATGAGTTCTTTACAGGCAGTAACGGCGAAAACGGTTTCATATTCACCGGTTGGGACGAGTCAAAGACCAATCTGTTCACCGTCGGCGCAGAGCTGGCGAAGACAATTGAGATCGTCCGCCTCAACACGAAGCTGGATATGCACTTCTTCAACTCTAACTTCTATTACAACGCACATTCGGTGCCAAATATTTCCCTGCCGGTGACGGCAAAGACGAATATCAACGCCATGGCAAGTATCGGATCAGCACCGGAAACGGCCGTACTGGACTATGCGTTACCCGGCTCTTTCTCACACACCAATACCATGGTGGGCCTGGGAGGGCAGTATATGGTTAGTCCAAACATCACCATAGGCTTAATGGGTACATGGAACACCTATTATAACCAGACCAATACCGTGAAAGGGACTACTCAGTTCGACCGGATAGAAACCGTATCGACACGCTATAAAAACTTATATAACATCTATGCACAAATTTACATTTCATTCTAATGGGCTTTGTCCCCTATTGGCAGGAATGATATGCATTTGCTGCCTTATATCCGGCTGCCGTATGCAGGCGCGCACGGATATGTTCCCATCTAAAGAAGGGTATCTCGTCACCATTGGTGAGGATCCGACCGACAGAGACACCCGGTGGGCGAAATACCTGTACGAACATCTCAAGAAGCGTGCAAACGACGATGAAATAGTAGCTTTTGGCGTTTCCGAAATGGACATGTGGCGCATCATCATACAAATAGACCCTACGTTGCAAAACGGATTTAAAGTAGCCTGCAAAGGCTCTGATATCAGACTGACCGCAAGTGACGACAAACAAATGTTATGGCTGCAATACCAACTGATAAAGAAGATCAGCAAAGAAGACCCGCGTATAGACGGTTCGGATCTTCCTCCCGCCCTTATCAATCTCAACGATACTTGCGGAGCTTTTGCATTTGACTATCAAAGTATTTATTCTCCATACGGCCTGAACGCCGATCATACAGGCGTTATCGGCCTGAACAACTTTGATGACAGCTGGGGAATATGGGGACACAACCTGCGAAAAGTCTTGGGAAAAGATGCAGAGAAAGTATATGCCACCATTCACGGGAAGACAGATGACTCACAACTGTGTTTCTCTTCCGAGGATATGTATCGCCAGATAGAAAGTTACATCGTAGATAACTTCGGTGAAAAGGGGAATTTCCGTTTTGTAATCGCACCGGATGATACTCCGTACGCCTGTACGTGTGCCACCTGCACCGCATTGGGAAATACAGAGAAGAACGCAACTCCCGCCGTTACGGAACTGATCCTCCGCCTGTCGCAGCGTTTTCCCAAACACACGTTCTTTACGACTTCCTACCTGACTACGCAACAAGTCACAGACAAGCAGCTCCCGCCTAACGTCGGGGTAATTGTCAGCGCTATCGACTACCCGCTCCGCCGGACAGACGGCAAGGACGAGCAAGACAAGAAATTTGCGGAACAACTCGACAACTGGAAGAAAGTAACGAACAACATCTATATATGGGACTATATCAACAATTCGACGACTACCTCACTCCTTTCCCCATATTAAAGATAGCCCAGCAAAGACTCCAACTTTTCAAACAACACGGAGCCAGCGGCATATTTTTCAACGGAAGCGGTTACAGCTATTCTTCCTTCGATGAAATGAGGACTTTTGTATTATCAGCCCTTCTTATCAACCCGGAGCTTCCGGTTGATGAGTTAATTAAAAGCTATTTCAATCAGGAATACCCGGTATCCAAAAAATGGCTGTACGATTACTACACAGAGCTAGAAAACAACGCCCAATCCGGAAAGCGGCTCGGACTTTACGCCGGTATCAGAGAATCGGAAAAAGGATTCCTCTATCCGGAGAAGTTTATCAAATTCTATGATGAAATGGGAGATTTTGTATCCGAAGCAAAAGGGAAAGAGCGCAAAAAGCTGCACGAGCTCCAGACCGCCTTGTCTTTCACGCGCATGGAATTAGCACGTGACCACAGTTTCGACGCTTACGGATATGCCAAGCGGAATGGAAAGGATATTCAACCGCTTCCCCAAGCTCGTAAATGGGTCACCCAGCTCAAAGAGCATCAAGCATTTGCCGGAATGGGATATTATAATGAGTCAGCTTATGAGATTGACTATTATATAAAGGAATGGGAACAATATATACTTGCTTCCGACATAAAGAAAAGTTTGTTTCTGGGAATGCATCCTTCCGCAACCCCTAAACTAAATAAAAATGATTCAAAGAAACTGACCGATGGCACTCACGGTTTACCCGGAGACTATCATTGCGGTTGGGTTATCATTCCGGGAGAAGAATGTACCATCAACCTGCCGGTTAAAGGACTCAATGCATCAGGAACATTCTATATCAGTTTTTTGAATCTTCCCCGCCATCGCATCTATGCTCCACAGCAAGTTCAACTGTTGAAAGACGGAGTAGCCTATAAAACAATAGACTTAAAACCGGAAGACTCCCCAGAAAAAGGAGAAATGATGAAAGCCACCGTTCCGGCAGACTTGAACGGAACAGAACAATTAAGCATAAAAATCAGTTGTTTAAAGAAGCCGGGAGCACAAATGGGTATCGATGAAATTGCATTCATCCCTCTAAAGGCTGAAATAAGTGAAGCATTATAACAATAAAAATGGCAACAATGAATAAGTCTATATTCTATATTATTTTATTAATCGCATTCCCCTTCTACTTTACAGGGTGTAGAAAAGGAAGTACGTCCTACCAGCATGACGATAAAAGATTCGTCAGACACTATTACCCTATCAAGCAAGGTCAACAACTTGAACTCATGTTTACTATAACCAACACAGGAGACGCTCCATTAATCATTTCAGAGATACAACCTTCCTGCGGATGCATCATACTCGACAAAAGTTCGCACATCATTATACCGGAAGACGGCATCCGACAATTCAAAGCCACCTACAACAGTATTAAGAACGTAGGTGAAGTTGTCCACCGCATCCGTATTTTCGGGAATATGCTTCCACACGGAAAAGCAGAACTGAAATTTGATGTGAATGTAGTTCCTGACGCTGATTACACGCGCGACTACGAAGAACTCTACCAAGACTTTAACACCAAGAATGGTATCGTCAGAGAAATGGTAGATGGAAAAGAGTCCGAACTAGGATATTATGTAGGAGAACCTTAAGAGAGTAGTAAGCTTTTTCAAGGATGTATCTCTTTGAAAGCTGCATTTTCCTCTTTTACTTGCTGAATGGTCTGCTTCATTCACATTCCCCGATCGGCAAGTCATATCCATACCAGCCTGTATAGCAATCCACCACATACCATTTCCCATCGGCAGCCTGTTCAAATTCGACACGCAAGTCGATTTCTGATTCCTCATAACCTGCTTCGAACACTTTATGAACCGGCTCATTGAGAGTGAACTTAGAAACATAAATACCACCTTCTTCCTGCTCAATGCGTTCTTCCTTCATGGTTTCGCTATCCAGCAACGGCCATTTTTCCTTAGTGAAAGGGAACGTTTTCTCAGTTTCGCCGTCATCTGCCAATAAAGTAATCGGGGTCTTTAATGGGAACTTGACACGAGTATACTGGAAGGCTGCACTGGAAGTAAACTTATCCAGGAATGATTTAAAATCCTCGCCGGACTGTGCTATCTCATTCTTCGCTTTGGCCCTGGAACTATTACCGCAAGAAATCAAAGACACTCCCAACAGCAACACACTGGCTAACAGACAACATACAAACCTTTTCACGTTCATAAATATATAATATTAGTGATTCATTCCCATAATACAAATGCTATCATTCAAGGCACAAAGATAATCACAAGTTCAACATCTTCATACACGAGAGCCGCGAAATAGAAAAATTACCGTTAAACAACTATAAATTACATATATTAGATGTGGGGATGACTATCTTTAGGGGGTATTTACTGTAACTAGTATCACTTTAAATCAGACATACTTATGACACACATTCATCCATTCCGTCTTTTCGTCTTTTTATTACTATGCTGTACACGAGTTATCACATTCGCCCAATCCGACAGTTACCAGACAATACCCGAATCTTTGCGGGGTTATTGGCAATACAAAACAGAGAACGTATCCGACTGGAACGGACCTCTCATTGGAGAGAATTTTGTAGAAGCTCTCTATACCGTTTTTCAGGTCGAACAAATGGAAAAGAAAACCGATGGAAGCTATCTCTTCCACCTGCGGAACCAAAATGGAAATAAAATGGATTTCCGTTTCACCCCTATCAGCGAAGATAGTGCTATCATCTTCTATCAAGGCTGGAAAGAACCTAAACACTGTGTCCGCAAGCAAATTCCCGACCACACGGAAATGCTCACTCCCACTACACTGCCTGACATCATTTACAAGAAATGGGTGGAAGGATTGTCCGGCAATGTTATATACGAATTTACACGCGATGGTAAATTTATATATGACGGAAAAACATGGGATATCGTATCTGCCGGACATTTCCTTAATAAAGAGTATCGTCTGCTCGCCAAAAACGGAGAACGGTACAAACTGCTTTACCTTAGCTTTCCTTTTCCCAACTCAATGAAGGTTGCAGCCGAATTACAGAATGAGACAGTATTTCCCATCGCAACTTCCCGCCCTGAAGTATATACCATCACCGGATGTTGGGTGAATCAGGCAACCGGCGAATGGACTATTGGTTTCTTTGAAAACTTCGCCGTATACCAATGCCGGTTCTGGGACTACGAATCCATACAAATTAAAAAGGATGAAACCGTCGTCAAACTAAAAAACAATACAACCCGCCTGACTCTATCTCTGAAACATAAGAACAGAGCTTCTTGCAACATTGCATTCGGAAAAGATAATCCACAAAAATATATCCTCTGTAACGGCAAACATCTACCGGACTACCCGTTAACCGATACTACACCGTTCATCGACAACGGGTACCGGACAGACAGCGTCACCCTCACCGGATACCTGCGCAATCCTCCTTCTTCACGCCCTTTCGACGTTAGCATACCTGACATGATTACAGGCAAAGAAGAAAAATACCAGACTGACATCGACTCGCTAGGACGGTTTACCCTGCGATTTCCCGTACTGAACAGTCATAATGTCTTTATCGACTGGGGACGTACGACCATCTGGTCGGCGGTAGAACCCGGAGAAACTTATTTCTTATACGTAGATTATGCCCAACAACAAAAGTTATTCATGGGAAAGAAAGCACGTGTACTCAACGAACTTCTCTCCCATGAAGGACTGAGGGAATCACTCGATTATAATGAAGAACAAAAAAGAAGTAATCTGGAGTGTCTGCACAAGACACAGGAAAGGCTTCATCGCCAACTGGAGTTCCGGAAGAAAACACTCCAAGAACATCCGTTACTTTCTGACAAATACCGCTACTACACCGAACAGGAACTACGATACGATGCGGCATCTACCCTGATGCAACGACGTTTCTCAGTAGACCGTAACAAACAGGAACATTTGGAAGACGAATTCATGAACTATATAGATTCTGCTTTTTACCCACATCCAGTACATCCTTATACTCTTCTCAGAGGGTATAATTCATTCATGAGAGATTACATTGGTTATATCGACGACACAACTCCATCATCCAACAGCCTAACCTTAACACCTCAAAATATGGAGAGACTTTACTTTGCCTTTGAAGCCGAAGGTAAAGTCCGGCTATCCGAAGAAGAAAAGAACGCACTACGCAGTTTCAGCAAATATCAGGAAGAAATTGAAAAGTTGCAGACTGCCAAAGCCGATTCAGCAACCATTAAGGCTTACACCAAGGAACAGGAAACTGTCATCAAACCCCAGATAGAAATAATAGAGCAACTCATTGCCAGAGACGGTCTTCTCAATGAATATATGACAGGACAGATGTACGTTAATGCAATCAACAACAGCATGGCAATTATCGACTCCCTTCAAATGGATAAGGACCTGAGAGAGATTCTAAAAACAAAGTGCTATTATGAAATGCTTCAATATACCCATAAGGAATTGCCCGACAGCCTTATCAGTAAATTTAAAAAGGAAGTTACGAATCCTTCTTTGCAATCTTATGTTTTGGTCCAGCAACAGAAATATGATAAAGTATCACATAAAACCATCGAGCATCCGGAAAGCCTGATGCCGAATGCCCCTCTGGAAGGAATAACGGACGGCGAACAGTTATTCCGCAAAATCATTGAGCCATACAAAGGGAAAGTGATTTATCTGGATATTTGGGGGACTTGGTGCGGTCCGTGCAAGGATATGATGCAATATGCGGGAAACATTAAGAATCTATTTGCAGGAAAAGAAGTCGTGTTCCTTTACCTTTGCAATCATTCGACAGACAAGTCATGGAAAAACATTATCAAAGAGTACGGTCTGACAAGCAAAAGTTCAGTCCATTACAATTTGCCCGACAAGCAACAGTCTGCCATTGAAAAATATCTTGGAGTCCATTCCTTCCCTACCTATATGTTAATAGATAAGGAAGGAAACATTGTAAACCGCAAAGCTCCCAGACCTACAATGGAAAACCAACTTCTAAATGCAGTCTATAAGGAACTGGAGAAGTAAGAGGAACTTACTTCTTCCGCAAATATTCATATCCGAAACGACAATACAAACATTTACGTTTATCACAATATTCTTTTTGCAACTGTATCAGCGCCTGACTATCCGCAGCAGAAGCTACCGGTAGTCCGGCGTCGCTCCAGGAGCGAATAATATGGTTATTCTCCGCTTTCAGTTTTTCCAGAAAGCGTCCGGCACGTTCGCACATTCCTTCATCGGCCTTGTGCAAACCATACGTATACAAGAAAGGGACAACGGTATTGATGATAATCAGGTCTTTCGACTGTTCTCCTAACAATTTTCCCTTTGTGGAGAAGTACGACCGAATATATAATGATTCTCCCAATAAACAGAAGTACGGGTGGAGAGCAAAATTCTCACTTCCGCCAATGTCTTCGCCTCCAATAAACGGGAAAACAACTTGTCCCCTTTCTGATAAAGATAAGCCAGTTGTGCCAGCCGGATATGAGGAAAATTATCCGGGCGAAGCCGGAGAAAACGCCAGAGAGTAGCGTCCATTACCCGAAATATCTCAAACTTCCGTTGCAAATAATGAAATTCTTTGCTAAGACGCAGGCAGTATTCATCCTTTTGTTCTTCTTTCAGAAATGTATCTTCAAACAGTCCCGCCATACCATAGAAAAGAGCTTCTATCTGAAACAGATCGTTCCGGTGCTTGTCCAACGCACGAAACGGAAGCAGCTCCGCCCATGCCTCAAAAGCATCACCGTTCAAGCCAAAACCATAATTACGAGCAAGAGTAATGAAGAAAACATCTTCCCAGTTGTTTCCATGTTAACAAGACGTTAATGTTGAGCACAAATGTAAGAAAAAGATTATCTTTGCGACCTATAGTTTGTTGATAAACTAAATAAAAACAGATAGAAACAATGAAAATCGCATTAATCGGCTACGGGAAAATGGGCAAGGAAATCGAGAAAATAGCCCTTGGCCGCGGACACGAAATTGTAAGCATCATCGATGTCGACAATCAGGAAGACTTTGAATCGGCAGCCTTCAAGAGCGCCGACGTTGCCATAGAGTTCACCAACCCCATGGTTGCATACAATAACTATATGAAGGCATTCCGCGCCGGGGTCAAACTGGTATCCGGCAGTACGGGCTGGATGGCGGAACATGGAGACGAAGTGAAGAGACTTTGTACCGAAGGCGGCAAGACACTGTTCTGGTCGTCCAACTTCAGTCTGGGAGTAAGCATATTCTCTGCCGTCAACAAGTACCTCGCAAAGATAATGAACCAATTCCCTGCCTATGATGTGACAATGAGCGAAACGCACCACATCCACAAGATGGACGCTCCGAGCGGAACGGCCATCACGCTTGCCGAAGGTATTCTGGAGAATCTCGACCGTAAGGACAAATGGATAGAAGGAACTTTCCAGGCTCCCGACGGAACCGTTTCGGGCTCTACGGAATGTGCAGCCAATGAGCTACCCATAAGTTCTATCCGCGAAGGAGAAGTACCGGGCATCCACAGCATCCGCTACGACTCCGAAGCCGACAGCATCACTATCACCCACGATGCCAAGAATCGCAGGGGATTTGCCTTGGGAGCTGTCCTTGCTGCCGAATATACCGCCAAGCACGAAGGTGCTTTGGGAATGAGTGACTTGTTTCCATTTTTAAAAAGACTAAAACATCATGAGAAAAGCAACACGCACCCAATGGATTAAATTCAGTATAGTCACCCTGCTCTACCTTGCCTTTCTGGTTTGGGTAAAAAGCTGGCTGGGACTGATTGTACTACCCTTCATTTTTGACATCTACATCAGTAAGAAGATACCCTGGGGGTTCTGGAAGAAATCGGAGAATCCTGCCGTACGCAGCATCATGAGTTGGGTGGATGCCATCGTATTTGCGCTGGTAGCCGTCTACTTCGTAAATATCTATGTGTTCCAGAATTACCAGATACCGTCTTCCTCACTGGAGAAATCCTTGTTGGTAGGCGATTTCCTTTATGTCAGCAAGATGAGCTATGGCCCGCGCGTACCGAATACGCCGCTTTCCATGCCGCTGGCACAACATACACTACCGGTATTCAACACCAAGTCGTACATCGAATGGCCTCAATGGGAATACAAACGTGTGCCGGGCTTCGGCAAAGTGAAACTGAACGATATTGTGGTGTTCAACTTCCCGGCAGGCGACACGGTAGCCACCAACTTCCAGCAGACAGACTTCTATACCCTTGCTTACGAAGAAGGAAAACGCGTGTATCCCAACAAGGTGAATATGGACAGCCTGACACGCAAGCAGCAACGTACTGTCTACGACCTGTACTACAATGCCGGACGTAATCTTATCCGTTCCAATCCTAGAATGTACGGTGACATTGTCATACGCCCCGTTGACCGTCGTGAAAACTATGTAAAACGTTGCGTAGGCCTGCCCGGCGATACGTTGCAAATCAAGAAAGGACAGGTATACATCGACGGCAAGGCCATCGAGAACCCTGCAGAAATGCAGTTCAACTACTTTGTACAGACTACAGGTCCTTATATCACCGATGATATGTTCCGTGAACTGGGCATCAGCAAAGAGGACCAGACACTGATGACCGACGGTCTGGGCTGGGAAGAGAATCTGATTGAAATGGGACTGGACCGCCGGGATGCCCAAGGAAGACTGGCACCGGTCTATCATCTTCCGCTTACCAAAAAGATGTACGAGACCCTTACGGGCAACAAGAAACTCATCAGCAAGATTATCATCGAGCCGGGAGAGTTCTCGGGGACAGATGTATCCGCTGAACCTTTACACCAAATGGGACCGCAACAACTACGGCCCGATATGGATTCCTGCCAAAGGCGCCACCATCAAGCTGACCGAGGATAACCTGCCCATCTACGAACGCTGCATCGTTGCTTACGAAGGCAACAAACTGGAAGTCAAGGAAGACGGCATCTACATCAACGGTGAAAAGACCGACTCCTATACCTTCAATATGGACTACTACTGGATGATGGGCGACAACCGCGACAAGTCCGCCGACTCCCGTTACTGGGGCTTTGTGCCGGAAGACCATGTCGTAGGAAAACCGATTGTAGTATGGCTGTCGCTTGACAAAGACCGCAATGGTTCGACGGCAAGATACGCTGGAACCGGATATTCAAGTGGGTGGACGGCATTAAATGAATTAAAGAATTAAAGAGTTAAAGAATAGAGTGATAAGGTGAAAGAATAAAAGTGATGAACATTCGTAAATTCAAATGGATACTAGCATTTGCCGGAGCAGTAGTCGTAGTGCTTCTGCTCCGGGGATTTGCTTTCACGTCCTGCCTTATCCCTTCCACCGGCATGGAGAATTCCATTTTATCAGGGTGAACGTATGTATTCTCGTCAACAAATGGAGTTACGGGCTGCGGGTTCCTTTCATGTCGCTTTTCTCTTATCACCGTTGGCGCGGACAGTCCGGTACAGAACAGAGGATATTGTTGTATTTAACAATCCTGCCAATCTTTCAGAACCGGTTATTGACCGACGGGAAGTCTTTATCAGCCGTTGCATCGGTACTCCCGGAGATACCTTGCTGATAGATTCGCTTTTTTCAGTGATTCCTTCCGAAAAGAATGCACCCGACCAGAAGTTCCTTTATTCTTACCCCAGGCAACGGGAACGACAGTTGGATTCATTGCTTTCCATCCTTTCCATCGCTCCCAACAAACTATTGGGGCAGGACTCAATAAAGAATATACGCAGTTTCAGCCGTTATGAACACTACCTGTTGGAACAAGCCATGAACGGGAATAGCTGGATTCAGCCTTTGTCAAACAAAGAAGATGCCGAACCAAATCCGCTGATTGTCCCCGGAAAAGGGAAATTTATCCGGGTCTATCTCTGGAACAAGACCTTGCTGCGAAATACCCTGGTACTTCACGAAAAGAAACAGGCCGAAATCAAGAATGACACCCTTTATGTGGACGGCAAACCACACAACACTGTTATTTCACCAAAGATTATTATTGGGTGGGAGCTAACAACACCATTAACTTGACTGATTCGCGCTCTTCGGATTTGTTCCGCAAGACCATCTGATCGGCAAAGCCTCTCTTGTCTGGTTCTCCAAAGAAAAAGACACCGGATTGTTTGACGGCTACCGTTGGAGGCGTTTCTTCCGGACGGTGAAATGATCTTCCGGATCATAAAAGAAACACCCCCTTCATAATATCTCATAATATCCTTAATAACAGAGCCTCCTAAACGAATTAAAATGAAAGAAATGAACACGCTTATTTATCTTCAGCCTATCTCGCTCCCGTTGAGTACTATACCAAACTACTGGCTTATGACAAGGTATTTGTAGAACAATACGACCACTATATAAAACAAACCTACCGTAACCGATGCACAATTACCGGACCGGACGGTGAACTGACTCTCTCTATCCCCACCGTAAAGCCCGACACATTGAAGTGTCCGATGAAAGATATCCGGATCTCCGACCACGGCAACTGGAGACATCTACATTGGAACGCCATCGAATCGGCCTACAACAATACTCCTTTCTTTGAGTACTACAAGGACGACTTCCGCCCCTTCTATGAAAAGAAATACGAGTTTTTAATCGATTTCAACGAAGAACTCTGCCGACTGGTCTGCGAACTGATAGATATTCATCCGGTTATAGAACGTACCGCCGAATATAAAATGGAGTTTACCGTCGACGAAGCCGACTTTCGTGAAATCATTCATCCCAAAAAGGACTTCCGGACGGCCGATACAGCGTTCGTTCCGCAGCCTTATTACCAGGTTTTTGAATCCAAACTAGGCTTCCTGCCTAATTTAAGTATTATAGACCTACTTTTTAATATGGGGCCTGAAAGTTTGCTAATACTAAGCAAACATTAATCATATTCTGTCCAGCCACTGTAAAACAAAACACAAAATATAGAAGAGAAATCATCCTTCACCTCCTCCATATCTATAACACTGTCTCACAACGTTTATTGGACATATAGATCCAATGTGGTGGGCATATAGCTCCAGTGTGGTGGATATATAGATCCAGCGCCTTGGGTATATAGATCCAATAACTCAGGTATTAATGCCCTGAAAAAGGGACGTTAATACCTGATAATTAAAGAATTCACACCTGGCAAAACATTAACAATTAGCATATTGCAAATTGCCATAACAGACATCCTCCCAACAATCCATTCTTACCAATCAAACACCTATTTTAATTCAAAAGGGACAATTCCCTTTATATCTCTTGACGAGCTTCCGATAATGGCCTCAAACCTACCCGGTTCGGCCACCCATTCGTGCTTGGCATCATCGAAGAAGCTCAATGCTTTCTTTATCAATCGTCAGCGTTACCGCTTTCTCTTCGCCCGGAGCCAGTTTCACTTTTTGGAAACCTTTCAACTCTTTTACCGGACGAGGGAGAGAGGATTTCTTATCACTGATATAAAGCTGAACGACTTCCTGACCCTCGCGGGTTCCTGTATTCTTCACATTGACAGTGAACGAAATCGTATCATCGGCGGTCATTGTTTTTTTATCTGCGGAAGGTTTGCTATAAGCAAAAGTAGTGTAGCTCAATCCGTGGCCGAACGGGAACAGCGGTTTGATTTTCTTTTTATCCGCCCAACGGTACCCAACAAAGATATCTTCATGATAGGTTGTATTAATGGTATCCCGGCTATGTTTAGACTGTGCCAGCTCTTCTTTATTACCGGGATATTCGCCCAGTTTATGAGCACCTACATCTTCCAGTTTTGCAGGGAAGGTGAAAGGAAGTTCCCTGAAGGGTTAGCGTCTCCTACCAATACAGAAGCAAGAGCCGTTCCGGCTTCCGAACCCAAGTACCAACCTTGAACAATAGCAGGCACTTCATTCACCCAAGGCATAGCCACCGCATTGCCGGAGATATTGACAAATATCAGGTTTTTATTCACCTTTGCCAGTTCGCTTATCACTCTATCCTGCGCGTAAGGCAAACCTAAAGAAGCACGGTCCGAATCTTCACAATCCTGATGATTACTCTTGTTCAAGCCACCGAAGAAGATAACATAGTCGGCATCTTTAGCCACTTGCAGAGCCTCAGCGAGCAGTTCATCTTCCGAACGGTCATCTTTCAGGTCCTGCCCGGTTTTCACGCCACTATATTCACTGGTAGGATCACCTACATACCCACGGGCATACACTATTTCAGCCTGTAAACCAATACGTTTTTTTAAACCTGCCAATGGAGATACCTCATATTTTGTCTTCAAAGAAGAACTACCACCGCCTACTGTCATCATCTTAATGGCATTTTCACCGATGACAGCTATCTTTTTCACTTTATCCAAGTTGACCGGTAATACATTATTCTTATTCTGTAAAAGTACAATGCCTTCTTCACCAATTCTGCGCGCGGCTTGTCCGTGTTCGGGAGACCCTAATGAGCCGAACGGTTTATTAGAGTTCATGGAAGTACGGAAAATCAGACGAAGAATGTTACTGACTTTCGCATCCAGCTCTTTTGTCCCAGCTTTACCTTCCTTTATCAACTTCAGATAAGGATAGGCCTGGTAATAGTTATCATAAGCATTGCGGGTTCCGGTAGAAAGACCGTTTGTCCAAGAACCAAATTCCATATCCAGACCATTATAAATAGCCTGACCAGTATTATGTACACCTCCCCAATCGGATACCACTCCCCCATTAAATCCCCATTCATCACGGAGAATGTCTTTGAGCAAGCGTTTGTTATGACAGGCATGTTCACCTTGATAAAGGTTATAGGCACCCATAATTGCCCACGCTCCCCCTTCTTGAACAGCCGCTTTGAAAGCCGGGAGATATATTTCATAAAGGGCACGGTCAGTCAAATGTACATTGGTAGTATGGCGTTTAAATTCCTGATTATTCAGAGCGTAGTGTTTTACGCAGGCTGCCACTCCGTTCTCCTGTACCCCCTTAATATAAGGGACTACCATTATAGAGGATAAATACGGGTCTTCCCCCATATATTCAAAGTTACGTCCGTTCAAGGGAGTACGATAGATATTTACCCCGGGGCCCAAAAGAATGTCTTTCTTTGCGGTAACGTGCCTCTTCACCGATACTTTTTCCATAAAGATGCGACATTTCGGGATTCCATGTAGCAGAAAGACACGTCAGTGCCGGATAGGCAATACAGGAATCGTTTGTCCATCCAGCCTGATCCCATTCATCCCACAACACTTCCGGACGGATACCATGAGGACCATCTGTTGTCCATACTTCAGGAATACCTAGACGGGGTACTCCAGGAGAACTGAATTTGGACTGAGCGTGAATCATCGCCACCTTTTCTTCAAGCGTCATGCGAGTTAATGCATCTTTCACCCGTTCTTCAACAGACTTATTTGTATCCAGATATACTGGTGTCTGTGCCAAAGCAGGCAATGCAGCCGCCATGAACAAGCTCAATAAAGTTAATTTGAATTTCATGTTTGTTACTTACATTAAAGGCCACACAATTAGGCTATGTTATTTTTAATCCTATCAATGACCGCAAAGATAGAATGCCCTTAACTCCATAAGAGGAGAAATCGTCCTTTCCATGATACATTTATGTCCTCTCCATTAAAAAGCTCATTTTTAACATCTCATTCTCGGCTAAAAGCTTTACTTTTGTATGGTAATCATAAACACGCTTAATCTCAAAATCCCCGCTATGAAAAGGAAATCGTTACTATGCCTATTTCTTATCATATCTGTTGCCATTCACGGAAATATCTATTTTAAGCATTTAGGCAAATCAGATGGTCTGTCACAAATATCTGTACTTTCTATCTGCCAGGACGAACTGGACAGAATGTGGTTTGGTACACTCGAAGGCTTGAACTGCTACGATGGGAACCAAATGAAAACCTATAAACCTTCTCCGGACAATAAAGATTATTTTGGCGGTAATGAAATATCACACATAGTAAGTGACAAACAAGGTAATCTATTCTTTACTTCCGACGGGAAACTGATCCGTTATGATCTACATAAAGATCGCTTTTTATCTCTACCACTACGCACACAAACTCTATTCGCACACAACCATACAATATGGACAGCTGTTAATGACAGTGTCTTCCAATGGGACCGGGAACAAGAAACATTCAGATTCGTCTACCAAGCCCCTTTCCATAAAACAATCATCCGCCTTTATGTAGATGCCAATAACAGTCTCTGGCTGGGTACCCGAAACGGACTTTACAGAACCGATAACATCCATAATCCTTCATCCCCCGTCTGCGTGATTCCAAATATCAACGTGCTTTCATTATACCGGGACAGCCGTGGAACGATGTGGGTAGCCACCTTCCGCAACGGCATGTACAAGATAGAGAACGGAATCAGCCAGCAATTTACCATCCAAAAGGAATTCGGTATCTCCAGCAATGATGTGCGTTGCTTTGTGGAAGACAACGAGGGAAGTATTTGGCTGGGTACCTTCAACGGACTGAACAAGATAGATACCTTAGGGCATATTTCATATTATCAAAGAGGAAGCAAACCCGGAAGTCTATGCCACTCTTCTATTTTTTCACTTCACAAAGACCGGCAAGGTACTATCTGGGTGGGCACCTACTATGGTGGTGTCAACTACTTCAACCCCGAAGTGGATATCTTTCACCACTATACCGAAAGTATCGGCAACGAAAACGGATTAAGCTTTCCTTTTGTCGGAAACATGGTGGAAGACAAGCGTGGAGACGTATGGATTTGTACCGAAGGAGGTGGTCTGAACTGTCTGGAACGGGAAACCGGACGTTTCACTCACTACCTAATGGACGCAAAATCAGCCCACGGACCTTTCTACAACCTGAAATGCATTACCTACGATGCCGCAAACGACCAACTCTACATAGGTACTCACAAACAGGGCGGCTTGTGCTTCGACATTCCAAGCAAGAGAGTTGCCTTCCACTCCAAAGCATTTGGAAATACCTGGATAAAGGTAACGTTCAGAGATGAGAAGATCTATCTCCTTACGGGAGAAGGGATGTTTGTCAAAGAAGGAAAAGGGAACTTCCAAAAACTATTCCCTCAAATCCCGGAAGCAAATACAGAAGGAAGTAATTTTTTGATAGATTCTCAAAACTACCTTTGGATAACCCATTGGAGGAGAATTGTACGTATCAACATGAACAATCCGCAAGAAAAATATATCTATCAATACGGTGAAAAAGGATTGGGAAACTATTATGTGCAGAGCATGGCGGAAAGTCACGATGGTACCCTTTATTTCGGTACCTCCGGAAGCGGCATCTATCGGTTCGACGGAAAAAAAGAGCAATTTACAGCTTGCACAGATATTGATGCTGACTATTGCTACAATATGGATATCACCACCAAAGGTTATCTGGCAATCAGTAACGACCATGGTCTTCTCATTTATCATCCACAGACCAAGGAGAAGCAGCTAATTGATGTGGAGAGTTTGCACCTCTCTGCTATCAACGAAGGTTGCGGACTTCTGATTTGCCGTAACGGAGAAACCTTTGTAGGTGGTATAGAAGGTATGAGTTCGTTCATGAACTCCTCGTTGCAGAAAATAGCCCCCAATTACAACCTTTATTTTTCTTCTTTAGTAGTAAACAATCGGGTTATCTCCGTCGGAACGGACGATGGTATTCTGAAAAGTGCTTTACCCTTTGTCCGACAAATAGAGTTGAACCACAAAGAGAATAACTTCTCCATCAGTTTTTCTTCGAATAATTACGTTAATAATACTGACAGAAAAATATATGAATACAAGTTGGAAGGATTCAGCAAAGAGTGGAGCAAAACCAACGGTAATACTGTGGTATTCACCAATATCCCCCCCGGAAAGTACAAACTGGTAATACGTGAACAACAACAGAGTCTACTCGACGAAATACATGCTATCGAACTCCCCATCCTTATTCATCATCCCTGGTGGAACACCTGGTGGATGTGGATTCTTTATCTCTGCACAATCACTGTCATTGGCTGGAATATTTTCAGTGAAGCACGTTCCAAGATGCAACTCCGCGCCTCACTGGCACAAGAAAAACTGGAAAAAGAGAAGAATGAAGAACTGATACAAGCCAAGTTGCAGTTCTTTGCCAATATCTCTCACGAGTTTCGTACACCGCTAACACTCATTATCGCACAAATTGAAGCACTGTTACAAGTCAATACCCTCTCTCCTTTTCTGCGCAGTCGCCTGACAAAAATCTACAGAAACACATTCCAGTTCAAAGAGCTGATCTCAGAGCTACTGGATTTCCGGAAGATGGAACGTGGGGAAACTGCATCTAAACGTTTGCCAAATGGACCTCATCCCCTACTTGAGACAAATTCATCAAGATTTCACAGACCAAGCGAACTTACAGAATATACAGTTCATATTCCATACAGAAACAGAAAACTTGTTGTGCTGGTTCGATGGACGACAATTGAGGAAAGTCCTCACCAATCTACTTTCCAATGCCTTTAAACATACGCCCGAAAAAGGAAAAATAGAATTGTCAATCACTGATAAAGGAGATTCTATTTATATTAAGGTGATAGACTCCGGCAAAGGTATTCCCCCAAAGGCCCTACCGTTCATCTTCGACCGCTTCTACCAGGCGGACGAAAACTTTTCTTCACCCGGTAGTGGTATCGGCCTGGCTCTTTCAAAGGGTATTGTAGAACTACACCACGGTCAAATCGAAGTGCAAAGTGCAATAGATTATGGAAGTATCTTCACAGTAATACTACCCAAAGAAAATCTCTTTAAAGATGACAACGATGTCACCTTCATAGAGGCAACAAAAGCGGAATCTGCAACAATACTCGCACCATTCACAGAAACGACAGAAACAGAAGAATGTGCAGAAACACCGGAACCTATTTCCATTGGAAGGACGGACAAGGACTGCGTACTCATTGTAGAGGATAACGAAGAACTGCTCCAACTGCTCACCGATCTACTCTCGCCACTCTACCGGATAGTTATTGCGATGAACGGCAAGGACGGACTACAAAAAGCAATGGAAGAACGTCCCGACCTTATACTAAGCGATGTCATGATGCCGAAAATGGACGGTATTGAGATGTGTTCCAAGATAAAAACCGACTTCGACCTCTGCCACACCCCCGTAGTACTGCTCACAGCCCTCACTTCGAACGACAAAAAGTTGGAAGGACTGCAATGCGGTGCCGACGAATACATTGGGAAACCTTTCAACAACAAAATGCTGCAAGCTCGCATTGCCAATATACTGCGTAACCGAAAACTGCTAAAACAGAAATTCAGCCAGAAAATGACAACTAGTGAATCTCCTGCTGAAATTGAGATACAAGCACTAGCGCTTAACCCTATTGATGCCAAGTTTCTGGAACAGTTAGAGGAAACGGTCAAAGCCCATCTCTCAGACTCAGAATTCGACGTCGGTGCCCTAGCCAAGGAAATGGCTTTAAGCCGTAGCGCATTCTACAATAAACTGAAAGCCTTGAGCTGTATGTCTCCTAACGAGTTCATTATGAATGCCCGCCTGAAATACGCAGCAGAACTGTTGAGAAATCATCCCGAGCTACAAATCACGGAAATAGCCTATCAGACAGGATTCAGTTCTCTACGTTACTTCCGGCATTGCTTCAAAGCCTGTTTCAATCAGTCACCACAAGAGTACAGAGGAAAGTGAAAAATCCCGTTCTGCTATTGTTGCTGAACGGGATTCACTCTTTGATACCCTGAGCCTATTGATTACATGTTTTTTAAATTTTATTTTATTCTTCGGTTGCTGCCCATTCTTTGGCGCCTTGTTCTTTCAATTTGCTAGTGAAAGCCTTCGCTTTTTCCATCGCTGCTTCCTCGTCAGCAGGAGCAGCATAAGCGTGTCTGTAGCCTTTCACCTTATTCCATTCACCACGGGTAAAGTCAGGAAATGCAACAGAGGCGCAACCATTGTCCATAGAGAGTTCACCCAATTCTGCCAAGCAGCACCATTCAGCCAAATCATAAACGTCCATATCCAACGGAAGACCATTCTGCAAGCAGTAAACCAAACGGCTGTCCATGATGAAATCCATACCACCATGGCCGCCTACCTCTTTCGCCATCTCACCATACTTTTTCAGGATAGGATGTTGATACTTCTCTACTAAAGCTACCATCTCCTCTCTCGGCATGAAGCCATGTGAGTTCAAGTCGTCCACCTTAGGCTGAACGCCGGAAGCCTTCAACTGCTCTGCATCAAGGGCGTACCCTTGAGTAGGATATTTATTGGCAAAACCCTTAGTACCCGTCAGTTGATAAAGGCGGTTGTAGGGTTGCGGAGTCATCACGTTATGCTGGATTTCGATGACCTTACCATTAGCGGTACGAATCAAAGTAGTAGTGTGGTCACCATTACGGAAACTATTACAAACAGAATCGGCATTTTCTTTCACCAAGTCCTTACCTACGACCGATTTGGTATCCATTGCTACTAAAGTCTCCATACGGTCACCACGATGAATATTGAGGGCCTGCGCCACCGGACCAAGACCATGAGTAGCATATACATCGCCACGATGACGCATATTATAATCCAAACGCCAGCCCAATTTGTCATCCTCACCTTTCTTCCAATAATGCTTCCAGAAAGGAGCAAGATTATGAATATAGGCACCCTGCGCGCGAATTACCTCACCAAACACTCCATGTTGTGCCATATTTAAGGTATTCATCTCAAACCAGTCATAACAACAGTTCTCCAAAATCATGCAGTGCTTACGGTTCTTCTCACTAAGATCAACCAGTTCCCAACATTCTTTCAGGTTCATAGCCGAAGGAACTTCAATCGCTACGTTTTTGCCATTCTCCAATGCGCATTTCGCCACAGGAAAATGATGCAGCCAATCTGTTGCGATATACACCAGATCTATATCATCCCGTTTACACAATTCTTCGTAACCTTTATCACCCGAGTAAACAGCCGCTTTTGGTAAAGAAGCTTCTTTCAGATACTTTTGACACTTCTCAGCACGCTCCTTTTCATAGTCGCACAGTGCTACAATCTGTGTGCCAGGAATGTAAGTGAAACGTGACACAGCACCCGGCCCACGCATACCTAACCCTACAAATCCCACACGAACTACTTCCATCTTAGGAAGAGCCAGCCCGATGACACTCTCTTGTCCGGCAGGTCGTTCGGGAGTTTTCACTACAATTGTTCCTTTATTCCACTCCCATTCCGTACCCTTGTCGTTGACTTGTACAGTAGATTTCTGCATTGTACATGAACCAAACAAGAGGCATATGCCCAATGCTAAAAAATTTGTTATTTTCATACGTAATTATTAATTAAATTATTCTTAGTAGGCTATCTCATATTTCTTTTACTGCTCATACGCACCACAACCTTTCCTTTACCACCTTCCAATCCACATTCTGCCTCCAACATATTGTAACCTTCAATGGGATATTCACCCTTATAGGTATTCTTTGCCGGATAAGTTTTAAAGGTAGCTCCTGCCGGAGCGATGATTTCCATATAAAAATGTTTGCCTTCATGCGTCAAGCGTACCCGGTTCTCTTTTACTTCCACTTGTGCCTTGGTGGAAGCTATCCATGAGACTATAGACTGCGGGCTGAGTAAGTCCACTTCATCCGTTATCTCTATTGTGTAATCATTTAACAATTTGAACGTGCGGAATACAGAAGAAGCCTGATCTTTGTATAGAGTAGTCATATCCAGCTTTACAGAAGGCTGCTTCGCATCTGTATGCTCTTCGCAAACAAATGCCTCGCCATTGGCATACTGAATCTTATGGTCGATACTCAACGTATTATGGGAAAAATTGTTATTACGGAAATACTTCCAACGTTGTCCGTCAGGACGTCCGTCCCAAAATCCCGGTAGGGCATAATCATCAGCTCCCAGATCCTCTGTCCAACAAACCCCATTGCTTTCAACAATGAATGTACCTCCATCCAAATGTTGATGCGCTTGACGAGGTTCTCCACCCTTGGCTATCAAAAATAGAGAACCTTTCTTATTTCTATTCCCATTGAAAACTATTATATCATTAATTGTGTTGTGGTATATTTCTAAGGCAGGTATTTTCTCCACTTTTTTAGGTGAAGCATTGTCAAACCAAGGAAGTGACAGAAAGAAAAGCTGATGTAGAAGTAAATTATCCTGCATGGTCAATTTTAACTTTTCCCGATACCATTCAGCCACTTCAGGTTGGTTATACATACGGCTGAATAAGAAAAATGCTGGAGAATTTTGAGCATCAGCCCCCGCATTACCGAAATTAAAAAGACGACCGGACGGAGTAAGTGTCCGTTTTTGATAAAGCGCCGTGCGCTCCAAGCCGGGTAGTTGTGCTATACCTCCCTTTCCATTGTCATTATCAGCCACCGCCTTTAGGTAGAGAGTTAAATAACTGGTAGTATATCCCCAATAAGCAGGGCCCTCATAGCATACGCCATCCGGAGCAAAATGTTTCAGGCAGTTGGGCATATACTTGGCAGCATTATCAAGAATGACAGCGGCCTCTTTCGGATAATCTTCTGCAATACCCAAAGCGGCCAGCACCATACCAGTGTTACATACCACGTTCCAATTGGTTTCTCGTTTCGCCCAACTTCCCAAGCTACCCTTTTCGTATTCACGCAACACACGAACAATGGCACGTTCGTACAAACATTTCTTTACCAAGTCTTTAGTCGAAATAGGCAGCGCATCATACAACCAGTCATAAGCAATAGCTACGGCAGTTGCCATTTCCGCAGTATCCAAATAGTGAGGTGGATCCCAGTCGGGATAGTTACACACCCACAATAAAGCCTCGTTGGCGGCATCCAAGTATTTCCGCTCACCGTAGAGACGGTAAGCTAATGCAAGCGTACCCAAGCGGTTCACATAGGATCGGGATGTCCACAATATATTACCATATTTATCCTTTAAATAAGGTTTCTGCGGAGTAATCGCCAATGTATCCGCTTTCGCTTTCAAGAACTCTGCCAACTCACCGGCAAGCTGATTGTTTTGTATCAACTGCTTCACAGCAGCTTCTTCTGCACCAGTGAACAGCAAGCGAGGGTGATTGGAAAGAAAGCGTTGCTGACCATACATATTGCAAACAAAAAGCAACATGAATACAACAACAGTGCATCTGCCCATATTTGCAATCGAATTAAAAAATAGATTTCTCATATTGAAAGAATTAAATGCAACTCCCGTGAATTGTTTTTATGTCATACAAAAACTAATCTGTCAATTTTGTCACATCCATACTCGGTTTCGGATAGTTTTTAGAAGCAATGTAGTGCTTTGTTTCCTCAATCATCTTGGGAGTGACCTCAAAATCATAGTTACCATAATCGCCTACGTGAAATTTTCCGGTCTGAAAGAACCCCCACGCATCGAAGAAGTCCGTAAGATCTGTTTTCAGGAAATCACAGCAAAGCTTAATATACTCATACATATTATGAATAGATGCATTACCCGCCCCTTTATGAGGTTGGTTACGTAAATGCTCCATCAGGTCGGCATAGAAATCCTTATAACCAATCTTATCGGCATAGATTTGAATTTGCCAGAAGGGTATCAATTTATGGAAAGGATCCTTCACACACATAATAAACTGCTTTTCTGGCGCATTAAGTACTTTACTAAAAGCAGCCTCATAAATATGACGCTTACTCAAACGACTGGAATCACCCAAACTCATAGTGCCATACATGGAGAAAAGATTATTGCTCACTTCTGTCATTCCTCCCCAAGTAAGCCAGGGACGCATCTGCATCACGTGTCCTATCTCATGATGAATGCCCCAGTTAGTTGTCACTTCCGGACCTATCGCTGCCTTCATAGTGCCATCTGTACCCTCAAAAGCTACACCGTCACCATCACGAAACATAAAATAGTTAAAGTTAACACGGGCCAAAATACGTTTCTTAGGAATACGATTATATTTTGTAGCACCCGAGAAATCATATTGTACCTGCATTATCTTGTCATAATTCTCAGCCAGTTCCTTGCCTTTGCCATAAGCCAACTTTTTTAATTGCTCCACAGGGTATGCTAGTTGAATATATTTCCCCTTCACATCCATAACAGGGCTGACCGCATTATCTAATAGACGGTTCCAGTCTTCGTTACTCTGTACAGTAGCGTCAAAGTACCCATTTACCTTCCCGGTTACAAAGTGAATGGTAACTGCCGGTGCAGTGTCGGGGTCATCCGCGAAATAGTCTACATACACATTGCCAGCTTTCTTCACATTGATTACGTTCACACCTTCGTGTAACAGTATCTCTTGTTTTTTCAGTCCCCATCCTTCGGGGTCTTTTGTCGGTTGATAGCCTAGAGTCGGTTGACGCATCCAGTCTGGAATGAGCAGTCCTACGGTGCGTCCGTGAAGGTCACCCACCAATACTACATTTTCTCCAGCTTCCAAATAGACCCCGGTAATGTTTTCGTAACGACTGTATCCGTTGGTGAGTTTGAGTTGTTGCTCCAGTACCTTATTTGAGGGTATAGGCTTATAACTCTGTAACAAGTAGGCCGAGTTATAATCACCTCTCAGCATTTTCTCGGCCAATTGCTTCATTAGCTGGGATTCCATGCCTTTCAAATGTTTGTCTTTAAAGTTCTTAGACAGAGATGATGCTGTCCAATCAGTAAAGTTAGTAAGGTCCTTGTTTACTTGATAGGTGGAGTAAGAGGGTGTTTGCGCGTAGAGTACCCCCGCCAAACTACAAAAGGCAGCCACTGTCCACTTGCGAAGTTGTTTCATATTTATAACGTAATAAAGATTAATTTATATGCAAAGATAAATAAAAGACCGCCTATTCTAACAGGTTGTGCTAAAATAAGCAGCCTTCATTTCAAATAGCGCCTCTATTTTATTTAATAGAAGCGGCTATACGACTACCATCATATTGTACGGCCATCAACTTATATCCATTTTCCCAAGCAGTATTCATCTTATAGGATTTCTTACTACCTTCAAATACACAAATAAGTTTATTGTCGGCATTGAGCACTTCGAAAGCTACTACATTTTGCCAGTTATTAACGGTAATGGTAGAAGTGGTGATTCCTTCATCGTTAGTATCTTCTTGATGTGAAGCTATACCGGCTATAACATTCTTCTGATCCTTGAAGATATCTACGGTGCTATCTACAATATATTCTACAGGATCTGTACATTTAGGCAATCCCAAGGTAGCGATACGGTTTCTTACATTGGCTATCTCTGTTTCAGTGATGGTGAATTGCTTGTTGGTATAATCACCAATCATCATATCGATGGGTGATAAGAATCCCCACTTCTCAAAGAAGTCAGTCAAGTCCATACCAGCCGATACGCAACTGTTATAAACAAATTCGAGTTGGCACAAACCATCGGTTGTCGGATTGGCTGTGGTACGTACTTTCTCATAGATGTCTGCATAGAAACCTCCGTGATCGGTCCGTTTCATCGGAGTATTTCCTTTCACTTCGCCAAAGTAGAGTTCCAATTGCCAGAACGGAACTAACTTGTTGAATACATCGCTTTCGGCATTATGTGCCTTTTGACCTGCCATAATGTTATTGAAAGCCGACACATAGCGATCCTGAACAGTCAAACGTGACGGCTCGTTGTAGACCTTAGTTTGTACATAAATGGCAGTAATGTTGTTTGTTACCTCTGTCATGCCATGCCATTTCAAGCCCGGACGAGTTTGATGAATATGTCCCAATTCGTGTGCAGGTCCCCAACAATTGGCCGCCATTTGGGTCTCATCAGCCAGATAGTTCAAACTACTTTCAATGTAGGCTGTATGATAATCGGTAGCATACATAAATGAGCCACTATTATAATGGACATGGAAATAACTACGATTATGAAACATACGATCATACTTTTCCAATCCCAAGAACTCTTGCTGACGATAAATCATATCATCATAAAGGTTAATCAGGTTATCTACATCCTTAGTATAATTCAAGAAACTGCGCGTAGTAAACGTAAGATGCACATATTTACCTATCACATCAAAGTGAGTATCTACACTATTATTGAGTAACTCTTTCCAACGTCCTTTCAGTTTTGGATTTTGACTATCGTAATATCCATTTACCTTACCCGATGCAAAATGCAGAGTGATTTCAGGGGCATTTTCATAATCATCTTTGTGATACATCACATACACAAGTCCTTTCTCTTTAATGCTAATAGTATTAACACCGTTTACAATGGTATATTCCGTTCCTCCAAATCCATCTTGTCCTGGTTTGTCGAGATTCTGTACACGGATATTCACTTTATCCAATCCATTCAAATCGGCCATTACTACCAAGTTCTCTCCGGCAGGAACAAAGATTCCTGTTGGATTATCAAGTAAACTATATTTAGCTGTTTTATTAACAGCAGCATCGATATCAGGATGCGGATAAGCCTTATAGTTGGCAATACGGAACTCACGTTGGTATTCATTATTATACATAAACCAAGCTAAAGTCTTGTAAAATGAACTCTTACAATTCAAAATATCCTCTTCGGTAACGGTAGGCTTCAAGTCAGTGCAAGCGATATCAGTAAACAGTTCATCATATTTGAAAGCATTGGGATCTTTTTGGAAGAACTGCATTTCTTGACACCGCAATGGTTTGCTCATATTATAGCAAGTACTGATAGTAAATTTTACCTTTGTCACATTGCTTTGGGAAGCATTGAAGTCTGCACGTGTAGAGTTGGCGTTATCAAATGTCCCTTCGTATACTTTCACATATTCTGCACTACGTGTTTTATTAACATCGGTCAACACTTCAATCTTCACATCTTTAAAACGATTAGCAGAATAGGTACAATGATAAATGATGTAGTCCAAATCTACCGGTTCATCAAAAGTATATTCAATATACTGAGGATATACCAATCCTATTGGAGCTTTCCAATTCGCTTGCCATTCGGTAGTCAAATCATTATCGAAAGTTGCATCATAATTTCCACCGGGCACACCACCATCACCTTCCGCACTGTTGGGAAACAGTTGAATATCGTTGCCTTCTTCAGGTGCAACAGGTTCGTAAACATCCAATCCTTTTTGCACCACATTAATAACGGTTGGCTCCAAGTCAGACATTTCATCACTATCGGCAAACACAATTTCACCCATACGTTTTACTCCCTTGTTACTCTCTATTTTTAAGAGGTATTGTTTGGTAACAGTTTCCTGCGGAGCACGGGTATCAGGTTGAGTCTCTTTTATTATCCAATCGGGGAGGGTAATAATATAGTCTACATTCGAAGTTACTTCCACCAATACTTTATCTCCGGCAGCATCGATATTCATGTTCTGAGGAGATACCAAAATAGCTTGCTGGTAACCTAACTGCGCTACACGTACAGTATCTGTTTGAGAAAATGCCTTTACATAAAATTCACCTCTACGCACATATTTGTCTTCACTCAAAATAACACTTACAATCAGATTGTCATCTTCATTACGAGTCACACTACACCAGCCTTGTAGTTCTTTGCTCAATTCTACAGTCCATTCTTCGTTACAACGAACCTCCAGTATCCGTTCTCCACTGTTTTGGTCAAAGTTCACATTGTAGCTATCTAAGAGCAAAAACGGAGTGAGCGGTATATCAAAATTATAATCGTCACAGCCAGTTAATATAGTCATCCCAAAGAACACCATTATAACCCAACCAGCTATTTTTTTTAATAAATTACTCTTCATAGTATATTTTCTTTCTGTATTAGATACTTTATTTGCCTTCCCCTCATCCCTAATAGACATGAGAGAGAAAGTTTTTTCTTTAATTATAGTAAGGGTTTTGCACAATATGCGGGCATTTGTTAATTTCCTGATAAGGAATTGGCATTAGATATTGTCCCTTATGGAAATTTCGCGGTAATGGAAGATCCATCGGAGTAAAATCTTCCACCTTAGTAGCATTAGTATTCAGTCCGCGATCGGGCATTCCACAATGTTGCTCTGCTATTTTCCAACGACGAATATCGAAGAATTTATGACCTTCTAAATATAACTCGTTCATACGTTCTGCACGTACAATCTCTCGCATCCCCTCTTGAGTGGTTTTGGTAACCAGGATTAGTAGAATACTTATCCCAAGCCTCATCTACACTAGGAATACCGGCACGTTCGCGTACTTTATCCAAATATACTTTAGCTTCGGATAAACGATCCAACTCAACTAAGCTTCAGCATAGTTTAAATAAAGCTCTGCAAGACGGAATAACGGAAATGGATATTCTATTACATTCCATTCAGCGGACGGTACAACCCCCTTTTTATTTCCAAATCCAGAAATAGAATACTCCTGATCGGTACGATTACCACGACCATGAGGATCATCTCTCAACAAATGGATTCTGATAGCACGCTTAGCCGGATCAGCACTAATTTCTTCATTGTTATATTTACCAAATTCAAAATATCCATTATGATAGGTAGTCCACGCATAAAATCGGGGCTCACGATCGGTGCAAAGACGCATTACCTTATCACTACTAGGAGTAAAATTAGCATATTTCACAAGATCCTCATAATTGTTTCCATCACAATTTTCCGGAGCATTAATATATTCGTAACGTTCGTCATAGTCGAACGTTTTATCCTTATTTATTGGAAGCCCGTTTTTAGTGTAAAATGCTTCAATGGTTTGCAAAGTAGGACAGTTAGTCATACTGATACCAGCAAACTTACCACCGAGCGTCTGACGAGGCGGACAGCGACGCTGTATTCCATAATAGTCATCATTACGTGTGTCAGCCCAAATAATTTCCGGATTATTCCCTGTCTGATTGTCGATATTGGTATATCTCAATCTTCGTTGTGCTTTATTGGGAAGTCCCGGTTTAGCATCACTTGGTTCACCGGCATCCGCATCGTGATAGAGATGGAATTTAGCTTTTTCCACTTCATCAATTGCATACTTTGTTTGGGTAGCACTTATTTCCCATTTTGCTTGACTTTTCTCTTGAGCTATTAACTGACGTCCATCTAACGGACTACGGAAATCGGCATACATTTCTGTGTTTCCATTATAGAGCGGTGAAGCGGCATAGAGGTAAACTCTGGATTTCAATGCTAATGCTGCAAGACGTGTGGCACGACCATAATCTTTTCCACTCCATGTAGTAGGTAGTCCGCCTTCAGACATTGCTTCATCCAATTTTTCGTTAATAAAGGCCACTACTTCGTCTATACTACTACGTTCGGGAAAACCACTAATGGGTGTTTCTAAATCTATAACACTGCGAATAATCATGGTCGGACCATACGAACGCATAGACAAGAAATGATAATAAGCTATCAAAAAATTAGACTCTGCCAAATATTGTTTTTTCATTTCGTCTGTTACATATTCGTTGGACACTTGTTTCAAGCTTTCTTGGAACATGTAGCATTGATGAATACCATTCCAAATAGTAGACCATGTATTACTAGTAAATCCCAAACTGACAGGACTATAATAACCGTATTTGAAAGTGGTAAACAATTCTTTGGTAACAGCTGTGAGTTCTTCCGCAAGCCAATAACTGTTACCGAAAGTTCTGTTAGCTGGTAAATAGCCATAACAAGAATAGAGATATCCTCTTACCGCACCTTCCGTCTTCCAAGTATCCGATTCTTGTGCACGTTCATCGGGGACAATGTCTAGATAATCGCAAGAACTAAGTTGCCCCATCATTCCCAATACGATTAAAAATTTTGCTATCTTTTTCATATAGAATTCTTATTTATTATTAAAGGTTACTTGAATACCAAAATTGATGATACGTTGAGTGGGGTACTTCATACCACTACCGCTCCCCATTTCAGGATCCCAATAATCGAAAGGGGAAAATGTCAGCAGATTCTGTCCGCTTAAGTAGAAGCGCCAGCCTTTGAAAGTATAACCCACTTCGGCATTTTTCAGTTTCAAAAACGAACCATTACGTAACCAATAGGTTGAGTTTTGTGTATTATTGCCATTGTTTTCCAATGTCAAACGCGGATATTTGGCATCAATATTTTGGTTTTCAGTAGTCCAGTGGTCATCGGCTATGTATTTAAACAAGCCGCGGATACGTGCCTCACCAAAAGGATGGATACCACTCATCAAAATTGAAGTCTTAGCTACTCCTTGAAAGAAGAAAGAGAAATCCCATTTCTTGAATTTGATAGAAGGACCAAAACCATATACTATTTCCGGGTCTTGCGGATTGCCCACATAACGTCGGTCATTGCCATCAATCACATTATCATATTCACCACGGTAGTTAGGAAGATTATGATACCAAATATCCCCAGGTTGTGGAGTGTATCCCAAAGCTTTTTGATCGGGGTTATTATGGATGGTCTTTTCATCGGGGAATAATCCGTTGTCAATATAGAGCAAATATTGCCCTAATGAATGCCCTACCGATGACAAGTTAGGATATTCTTGGAAAGGAGGCTCATCTCGTTCCAAAATGGTATTGTGCGCATAGGTGAATGTTCCCTTGAAAGAGAGAAAAAGATCTTTGTTCACCTGTTTGTTATAATCTATCGACAAATCCATACCTATATTTTTCATCTTACCTAAGTTAGCATATACCGTTGCTCCGCTCAAACCCAAGAAATCGGGGATTGTACTACCTCGACTCAAGAAGATGTCTCTACGAGTCTCTTTGAATGCTTCGACTGTCAGATTAAAACTATTATAAAGTTGAAGATCAATGCCTACATTTATCTTTTCTCCTATTTCCCATCCCAAATTTGGATTAAAGAAACGAGACCATTTAGGTCCCTTGTAAGTTACCCTGTTTCCACCGACACCTGTAGTGTATCCAGGACTACCACCCAAATCAATATCTTCAAGATAAGTAAATCGTCCGGCTCCGGTATTATCATTACCTACCAATCCCCACGATCCACGCAGTTTTAAGTTGGAAATCACAGGACGAATATTATCCCAAAATTTCTCATTTGATATGTTGTATCCTACAGCGATAGATGGGAAGAAACCATAGCGGTTACCTGATGCAAAGTTTTCCGAACCATTGTAACCAAAGTTAGCTTCAGCCATATAGCGACCATCGTAAGCATACGACACACGTCCGGCAATACCCTGTTTGCGCTCAGGCAGTGAGGAAAAAAGGTCAGTCACATTATTTGTATTGTACTGCTGACGATTAAACAAAAACATGGCATTCACATCGTGTACACCGCCAAAGGTATGTTTATAGTCTAAAGTAGCTTGCAGATAGAGTTTACGGTTACCGCTATGCGAGCCCGAGGTTTTAATAGCAGTACCACGTTCATTGCCCGTTCTACGAAGAGTATATTCACCGGTTTCGTCATTTTGAGAAGCGACCTCAAAAGCATTATAGTCACTCACACGAGTGGCATTACTGCTTGAATTGTTTTTGTAAGAGAATAATCCATTGAATGTCAATCCTTTTATAAACATACCCAAATCCTGCTGCAACTTAAAATTGGCAGTAATAATACTGGTATGGTTTGTTTTGTATCCGGTCACGTAGTCAGCTACAGGATTCATATATCCACCGGTAGCAAATGGGCCCCCACTTTTATCCCCCCACATAATATCTTCGGTATCATATCCATAACCAGCAGGAAAAGAAACAGGATAGTCTACAGGATTGTGTTCCATAGTAGATGCAAATAAAGAACTTGTACTAGCATTCGGTCCTTTCCAATCTTTAATAGAGGCATTCAAACCCAATGACAGTTTAGTAGTAGGAGTCGCTTGTACATTCAAGTTATTAATAAAATCGTAGTTGGTTACATTGATGTTATTATTATAGCTGAAACCATATTTCTCGCTCAACGAGTTCAAGTTACCATCGCTGTGTTTCACACCCACACTCATAAAGTAGTCCATTTTTTTGTTACCTCCACGAATATTGAAGTTGGCACGCTGGGCAAAAGCATTTTTTTTGAACATCTCATCATACCAATCTACATTAGGATAAAGATAGGGATTGAGTCCGGCACGTGTTCCTTCTATCTTTTCCCTACTATAGGGAGTAGCAGCCGAAGTGGGGCGAGCGGCTCCTTCATTATAAGCTTCCATATAGGTTACACCATCAGCCATTTCAGGAACTTTGGTTAGCGAGGTCAAGGCTCCCTCTAAGCGAAAGTTAATAATAGGCTTGTCAAGATCTTTACCACTTTTGGTAGTAATAATCATTACACCATTGGCGCCGCGTGTACCATATAGCGCAGTAGCAGTAGCATCTTTCAAGATAGAGAAACTCTCGATAGCTTCAGCATCGAGTGAATTCAATTCAGTACTGCTGATTTCCACACCATCCAAAATAATAAGTGCACCAGTTGCGCCACTAAAGGTAGATTTACCGCGAATCCAGAAACTGGCCCCATCGGCACCCGGTTCACCACTACGTTGTACAGCAATGACACCCGAAAGACGTCCGGCAAATGAAGTAGACAAACTAGAAGAAGGTACCTTTAATTCAGCAGGTCTCACCTGCGTCACAGCACCAACCAAACTTTCTTTCTTTTGTCCTACGCCAAAAGCAGTCACAACCACTTCATCCAATGATTCAGTAGCTTCACTCAACTCAACTGTATAAGTCTTCAAATGACTTATACTGATTTCTTTGCTCTCATACCCCAAATAAGAAATGATAAGCACATCTCCTTTTGATGCTTTCAAAATAAATTCACCATCAAGATTGGTAGTAGTACCAACAGTAGTTCCTTTTACTTTGACAGCAGCACCAATAACTGGTTCACTCGTTTTTCCATCCAAAACAACACCTCGGATTTCGCCCGTTTTTTGTTGTGCTCCCATAGAATTAACTAAAATCACCTCATTTCCATTTACTCCATTTGCGAATGAAGAATTCGAAATGAAACAAAGACCTAAAGTCAACAAAGGAAGCGCACTAAGAATTATGCCACTTTTCTTTTTCATAATAATAAAGAGTTTTTTGTTTTCATAATAAAAGTTTTATTTTAGATAAAGGGTTAATTATTTACCGACACAAAAGTGAATAATTCCATTCAAATAAAGAGGATATTTCATCTATTTCAGGTACTGAATTTGTCTTCTCCATGAAAAAATCTATTTTAACACAACAGAGAGAGGATTAACGATTTCTTTCCTAAAAAAGCTTCTTACCGGACAAAACGTTAAAAACAAAAGTGAAAACACAAACTCCCCTTCTGAATGGACGGAATATCCCCCTACCTATTTTATATAGGAATAACTTTGCAGCATAAAAACATCTAACATATAATATCTAATAACATGATTAAATTTATAAAGAAGAATCCGGCAATCCCCCAAAGATGGATTGTACTTACTGCATTGGCGTGTTCACTAACAACGACACAGGCGCAAACACTCCAAGCAGAAAAAGCATTTATCAAAGAGAATATGGAATTCGCCACCAAACAATATAGTTTGATGATGCAAACCCCTGCACAAGGAAAAAATGGAAAAGCTATCATGCCACACAGTATGCGCAAAGACGGTACTCCCAGCAAAGGAAGTATTTACCTTTGGACAGCAGGCTTTTTCCCTGGTACATTATGGTATCTATCAAACTACACAGGTGACAAAGCTTTGCAAGACTCTGCCTTAGTTTATACACATCAAATGGAACCCGCAAAGACCTTCACAGACAATCATGATATTGGATTCATGATGTATTGCAGCTATGGTAATGCCAATCGCTTCGCACCAAAAGACGAATATGAGGACATATTAGTAGAATCGGCACGTTCACTCTGTACACGTTTCCGCCCTCAAGCAAAAGTCATTCAATCATGGAATGGATTTCGCAGTTGGCACGGTGACAAAGTATATGATTTTCCTGTTATCATCGACAATATGATGAATCTAGAACTATTATTCCATGCCTCCAAAGTGACGGGTGATGAAAGTTTTCGTAAAGTGGCTATTTCACATGCAGAACAAGTAATGCACCATCAAGTACGTAAGGACTACAGTTGCTTCCACATCATATATTATGATAAAAAAACAGGCAAGCCCATCAAAGGAGAGACTTCTCAGGGATATTCCGATAATTCAGCCTGGTCACGTGGACAAGCTTGGGGAATCTATGGATTTACCATGTGTTACCGTGAGACGAAAGACAAACGCTTCTTGAAAACTGCAGAAAAGATGGCAGACTTCTACCTTGATCATCCCAACCTTCCTTCCGACAAGGTTGCCTGGTGGGACTTTAACGCCTTTCAAGAAGGTTACACACCCGGTATCCGTTCCAACGCCTGTAAAATGGTAAATAACTACCGCGACGCTTCCGCCGCAGCCTGCGTAGCTTCGGCATTACTGGAACTGAGTACTTATAGCAAAGGTAGCAAAAGCAAGAAATATCTGGAAAGTGCCAAACAGATTCTACATGCACTAGGTAGTACCAACTACCGTGCCGAGCTAGGTAAGAATGCAAACTTTATACTGATGCATAGTGTAGGTGCCGTACCTCACAATTCAGAAATAGATGTGCCGCTAACGTATGCCGACTACTATTTCATCGAAGCTTTACATCGTTATAACCGAATGCTGGACGGAAAAAGTCCACTATAAATAAAAGGAAAAAACATGAAAAGAAAGAATTATCTAATCTGTTTACTAACGGCTATAATACTACTGCCAATAGGAGTACAAGCCAAAGACAAGAAAAAAGGAAAGAAGAATATTCCCATGACGGAAATTCAAACCACTGGCACCCAAGATCGCGCCATATGAGTAAAGCTACTTTGGAAAATATCATATCCTGTCATCCATAACCTCGCAGAAGGAACACTACACCAGAATATGCCCATTGAGACCCGTAGCGGTGAAACAGCAGGCTACAAAGACATGACACATCTGGAAGCTGTAGGCCGCACACTCGCCGGGGTTGCCCCTTGGCTAGCACTCCCCGATGATGATACAGAAGAAGGTAAACTACGCAAGCAGATGCGTGAAGAAGTACTGAAAGGATTAAAAAATGCAGTAGATCCTGCATCACCCGACTTACTGAACTTCACCAAACACGCTCAACCTATCGTAGATGCCGCCTATCTGGTACATGCCTTCCTCCGCGCCCCCAAAGCTTTATGGGAACCATTGGATGAAGTTACAAAAGAACGCTATATTAAATCCTTCCAATCCTTACGTGATCGTACTGGTGCTTACAACAACTGGCTACTCTTCACCGGACTAACAGAATCATTTCTGTTGGGAAAAGGTGTACAATACGACCAGTTCCGTATTCGTGTAAGTAAAAATAAGGTAAAAGAATGGTATGTAGGCGATGGCTGGTATAGTGATGGTCCATCATTCAGTATGGATAATTATAACGCCTACGTGATGCATTCTATGATGGTAGCTATGCTGGAAAATCTTTTACCTAAACGTTGGGCAAGTCAGAAGGAGCTAGACACAAGCTCGGATGATTCATACTTATGATAATGAAGGAATGTTTTCGCCATCCCTAACGCATTATTCTCAAAGTTATCGGAGGCCACTCCAATTTGTCCGATCAACTGCTTTTTCGCTGCCGCCAACTGGGAAGAAGTCATCTTTGTATCGCGCATCCGCTTCAATTCCTTATAGGTCAATTTCAAACAAGTATCCATATCTTCCACATCCGTCCCGAAGTAAATGCAGAAAGCTCCCGTATCGGTATAAGAAGTCAGATTGGATTCGACATTATAGACCAGTCCCCTGCGTTCGCGAAGAGACACATTCAGTTTGCTGTTCATTCCGGGACCTCCAAGGATATTATTCAGCAGATAGAGTGCGGTACGCTTGTCATCGTACGCATTATAGCCACGGCTACCGATCATGACATGTGCCTGGTGCGTATCTCTAGCCACCGTCAAATGTTCCGGCACATACAGAGGCGGAGGCGTACGGCGGTTCTCTATTTCCACAGCAGGAATATCCGACATATATTTTTCTACCAGGCGGATAATTCTCTTGAACTCGTACTGTCCCTGAACGAAAAAACACCATATTCCCCGGCTGATAGAACCGGCGGGTAAAGGACAGGACATCTTCCGTGCGAAAACTCCTCAGAAGTTCCGGCTTACCAAGAATGTTTCTTCCCAGCGGATGATTACGGAAGATCATGTCTTCAAAATCATCGAAGATCAATTCGGAAGGAGTGTCTTCATAGGATTGGATTTCGTCAATAATCACTTCTGTTTCCTTTTCAATCTCATGTTGCGGAAAAGTAGAATGGAATACAATATCCCCCAGTAGCTCAAGCGCACGTTCCAGATGTTCTGTCAGGAAGGCGGAATAGACAACCGTTTCTTCTTTATTCGTATAAGCATTGAGGTCACCGCCCACATTCTCCATACGGTTGAGTATATGCCAGGCTTTCCGCTTCAGAGTACCCTTAAAAATAAGATGTTCCACAAAATGAGCCATGCCCTGTTCATTCCGCTTCATCACGGGTGCCGGCATCAATTGCAAAACCACAATAAGCTACTTTTGAAAGCGTCGGTTCATGGATAATACGCAGGCCATTAGGTAATGTATATTCGTTGCAATGCATCGTTTTCTACTTCCTTATTGAATTAATGCCACAAAAATACAATAAAACTTATTGCTGTTTATAGAAAATTGCAGATATTTGTGGACTATAACAGTTACAACGTATATGGAAAAGATAGGAATTTTCTGTTCTGCCTCTGAAAACATTGACAAAATGTACTTCGAAAGTGCTCGCCGAATAGGCGAATGGATAGGACAGACAGGCAAAACGTTGATTTACGGAGGAGCCACCTCGGACTTATGGAATGCGTAGCACGCACCGTAAAAGAAAACGGGGGTAAGGTCATTGGAGTAGTCCCGACCAAACTGGAAGAGAATGGCAAGGTAAGCAGTCTGTTAGATGAAGAAATTCATACCCGTAACTTGAGTGACCGCAAAGATATCATAACGGAGAAGTCGGAGGTATTGGTTGCACTCCCCGGAGGCGTCGGTACTCTTGATGAGATTTTCCACGTAATAGCCGCTGCCTCTATCGGATATCACCGGAAGAAGGTCATTTTCTACAATGAATATGGTTTTTACGACGAGCTATTAAAAGCACTCCACACCCTGGAGAACAAAGGTTTTGCACGACAGCCTTTCTCAACCTATTACGAAGTAGCAAACACATTAAATGAACTAAAAGAAAAAATAAACTGATCCTATATGATAGACTCCATTAAACAACTTTTGCAACAGGAAGCACAGGCTGTGCTCAATATCCCCGTAACAGACGCTTATGAGAAAGCAGTACAACTTATTGTTGAACAGATACATCAGAAGAAGGGAAAACTAGTAACTTCCGGTATGGGAAAAGCCGGACAGATTGCCATGAACATTGCTACGACATTCTGTTCCACAGGTATTCCTTCCGTATTTCTGCACCCCAGCGAAGCACAACACGGGGATTTGGGTATCTTACAAAAAAACGATCTACTCCTGCTGATCTCTAACTCTGGCAAGACACGTGAGATGGTGGAATTAACCCGCTTAGCCCATAATCTGGACCCGGAACTGAAGTTTATCGTTATCACCGGAAATCCGGATAGTCCGCTGGCAAAAGAATCGGATGTCTGTCTAAGTACCGGCAAACCTGCCGAAGTTTGTACGTTAGGCATGACTCCTACTACTTCGACTACTGCCATGACTGTTATCGGCGATATTCTGGTAGTACAGACCATGAAGGAAACCGGATTCACCATTGCCGAATATTCGAAACGCCACCACGGAGGTTATCTGGGAGAAAAATCAAGATCACTATGCGAAAAGTAATCGGTATCGGAGAGACAATCCTCGACATCATCTTTCGAGGCGACCAGCCTTCCGCAGCCGTACCGGGAGGCTCTGTATTCAACGGCATCGTATCCTTAGGCCGGATGGGAGCAAACGTCGGCTTCATCAGCGAAACCGGAAATGATCGTGTAGGAAACATTATCCTGCAATTCATGCGTGACAACAATATCCCGACCGATCATGTGAATGTATTCCCTGATGGAAAATCACCGGTATCTCTGGCTTTTCTCAATGAGCAAAGTGATGCCGAATATATCTTCTACAAGGATTACCCCAAACAACGTCTCGATGTCCTGTTCCCCAAACTGGAAGAAGACGACATTGTCATGGTGGGTTCTTATTACGCACTGAATCCGGTTCTGAGGGAGAAGATTCTCGAATTACTAGATCAGGCACGTGAAAAGAAAGCTATTATCTACTATGACCCGAACTTCCGTTCTTCACACAAAAACGAAGCGATGAAACTCGCTCCCACCATTATCGAGAATTTAGAATATGCGGATATTGTACGCGGTTCTTTAGAGGATTTTCTATATATGTATAACATGCAGGATATAGACAAGATTTACAAGGATAAAATCAATATGGGATACGAAGAGCTGAGAATCCCATGTAGTAGCCCTTTTAGCACAAACAGGGAACAGGTAAAACAGCCGCATTCGGCTTGCCCTTGCTCCAACAGATTGACGTAAAGAAACAGAATTCCACAATCGCTTATCCTCTGCCCTACTCGTGAGCTTTGTCTCCAGATAGCAGGAGATTTGAACGATTATTCCAAATACATTGACGGGCTGAAAGTACTCCCGGTATATGGTGGTTCTTCTATTGACAGCCAGATACGCAGCCTGAAACGCGGTGTACATATCATCGTGGCCACTCCCGGACGTTTATTGGACTTAATGGAGCGCAAGACCGTATCCTTGTCCACTATTCGCAACGTGGTAATGGACGAAGCGGACGAAATGCTGAATATGGGATTTACTGATAGCATAAATGCTATTCTTGCCGATGTTCCCCAAGAACGTAATACGTTGCTTTTCTCTGCAACAATGAGCCCGGAAATTGCGCGTATCTCAAAGAACTATCTGCGCAACGCTAAAGAAATCACTATCGGCCGCAAGAATGAAAGTACCAGCAACGTAAAGCACGTTGCCTATACCGTTCATGCTAAAGATAAGTATGAAGCATTGAAGCGTATCGTAGACTACTACCCGCAAATATACGGTATTATTTTCTGTCGCACACGTAAGGAAACTCAAGAAATTGCCGACAAACTGATACAGGAAGGCTACAATGCCGATTCTTTGCATGGTGAATTGTCACAGGCACAACGGGATGCTGTTATGCAGAAATTCCGTATCCGCAATTTGCAACTGCTCGTGGCAACTGACGTGGCTGCCCGCGGACTTGATGTAGACGATCTGACACACGTTATCAATTACGGATTGCCGGATGATACGGAAAGCTATACTCACCGTAGCGGACGTACAGGACGTGCCGGCAAAACAGGTACTTCTATCGCCATTATCAACCTGCGTGAGAAAGGGAAAATGCGTGAGATTGAACGTATCATCGGCAAGAAGTTTATTCCCGGAGAAATGCCGACTGCAGCAGGAATTTGCCAGAAACAGTTACTTAAAGTAATTGACGACCTCGAGAAAGTAAAAGTAAACGAAGAGGAGATTTCTGAATTCATGCCCGATATTTACCGTAAGCTAGAATGGTTAAGTAAAGAGGACCTGATTAAACGAATGGTTTCTCACGAATTCAACCGTTTCGCCGAGTATTATCGCAACCGTGCAGAAATAGAAGTACCGACTGACATCAGAGGAGAACGTACCGGACGGGGTGACCGCAAAGAAGGTGGTTTCGAAAAAAGAAGCCGCCAAGCTGCACCGGGCTTTAACCGCCTGTTTATCAATTTGGGTAAAACAGACAGTTTCTTCCCCAGCGACCTTATCGGCTTGCTGAATAGCAATACACGTGGACGCATTGAATTAGGACGTATCGACTTAATGCAGAACTTCTCTTTCTTTGAAGTTCCCGAAAAAGAGGCTATCAATGTCGTAAAAGCTCTAAGCCGTGCGAAATGGAACGGACGGAAAGTCGTAGTAGAAGTCTTCCCAGTTCCCATCGAAGGCAAGCCCCAGAAGTTCTCCTTTGGCATTGAACATGGCACTGCCGGAATTGCCTCCCGTAATGTCATTATTGGAGATAAAGCAGACATTCATTTCTCCCTTCTCATCGGCATATCTACCGAAATCACCGGAGGAAAGAAGGGATAGCAACTCAGGCTGCACTTCAAAATCCACATCGCCTGCATGGGCTCTGACTTTCTCCAGAATACCTTTCGCGGTGGTATAATAATCATATTCCGCTCCGTCGAAGGGGGCATAACCGCAGACAGTGCCAAAACTCAAACGCATGGTGGAGTTGGCGTCGGGATAGAAGTTACGGGATGCGTACATACGTCGCACGGCAGAGTTGAACAAACGTTCATTCCGCTCGATTTCACCGGAAGCCTGCTGTACCTGCATATTCATCTCGAATAGCTTCGTGATGAGGTCGATGCCCAAGTTGATGGCAGGGTCATTATATATCTGATAGGTGGTGTCCTGCTCCAGAAAACGCTTCAATCCACGGGGGGTGGTCAGCTCCGAGCGGGCATAAAGACTATCCACATAGGTACGCTCGTTACCTCCGTATTCTGTCGCAATCGTCTGGTAGAGCTCGGGCAGATAGGTGGAATCCACTTGGGAGCGGTATTCTTTCAACAGTGCTGTAAACACTTCCTTGTCAATGCCCAAGTCCAGATTGGCATATTTCTCAACGATAGCTTTCAGATTGGCAACCACCGTTTTCTCTTCCCCCTCAAAGTCGAAGTTGAGGATGGACAAAGCAAGCTGCACCAGTTCCGGACCGTTCAGGAAAGATTCGGCAAAGTAAGCTCTGGCACGATAAGCATCACGGCGGCTCTTGTAGTTCAACTCCAGGTCGGAAAAAAGATGCAGCAGATGTTCCCGCTCCTCCGGTGTCTGCTGTATCCAGCGACGGAGTTCGGTCTCCATGGCACGCTTCTTGTCCAGCACATGCAGTTTCTTGA
>VOFB01000959.1_pt1 | contig 99731 bp, 88 predicted proteins | sample 5384141 | NCBI WGS metagenome assembly VOFB01 (sample SAMN12384721, study PRJNA508395) | human gut metagenome | isolation source: healthy gut A | host: Homo sapiens | reverse complement strand
ATGGTGGTTATTTGCCCGTTTACCGCTTCTTTGCATATAGTATACCCTGGCTTAACCTGTTTATCAACTAAAGTTTGTGTATTATCTAACCGACATCTTCATCGTTCCACCCGGGTGAACAGTCTCTATCACCTAGGTGAATAAGCCAGTTCATTATTGTGCAATGATCAGTCTACCCGGGTGGAACGATGAAGATGTCGGTGAAGATAACGAATGATGTATATAGGATAACGTATGGGATACAGTGACTTAACATACAAACAACAGATGGCTTTAAACAGATATAGCGAACTACATCTAATGTACTTACTTTGATGTGAGAGATAGCAATGAGAGATAACCGAAAACTGTTTGGGTTTTGATGGAAAAAACAATGAGAGATACCTGTTCGGAAAGGTATCTCTCATTCATTATTCATAATGATTGTCAGCATACTAGATATTCCACAGTGAGACCGTGAGACTAAAATTATTTTTCTTTCTAGAAGAAGTCTTTTTCAATAATGACAAAGATTCATTGTAACAGGCAAAAAGCATGCATACCGCTTTGATGATATTGGGGAACTGCCCTCTATGAATATGACAATGATGCATATGGAATCACAATGATAAAAAATAATGTGTCAATGCAGTCATCATTAAAAAAGGCACTACTCTTATTTCAAATCCGAGAGATTTTCACTACATTCACAGCATGAAATGCAGAATTATACTTGGACTATCAGCCATTCTCTTTTTTTACAGGATGTTATAATAGAGAACATATTTCCCGGCTTGACGAGGCGGGCTCTGTTACAAAACAAGCCGGACAGTGCCTTGACAATATTAAAGCAGCTCAGACAGGAAGGCAGTCAGGCCGAACAGGCCAGATATGCCTTGCTTTACTCGGAAGCATTAGAAAAAACCAATTAAAGTAACGGATGATTCACTGATTCGCCAGGCTTGGAGCCATTATAAACACTATTCAAAGATTTGAACTAACAGCCGGGCATATCATTATTTCCACGAAGCCAGAAATAATTTCCGCCAATCGGGTGATATCCAGGAGGAGACAAAGGCAACCCTTGACATGGCAGCCGCTACTTTTCACTCAAAAGATATAGAAAAAGCAATAAGGCTGTATTCGGCGGCTCTTGACTTGGCCGATGAACATAATAACAGTAATCTGATAGAAGTCAGCCTTACTAATCTTGCATCACTATATGTGATATCCAAACGGCATATATCCAATGACCTGTTACAGCGAATCGAACTTTCCGCCCGACAGGATACGGTATATGGATATCACACATTGACAGATGTAAGTCTTTTGAAGAATCATATAGACAGTGCACGGTATTATCTGGAGCTTGCAAAGGCGCACACTACTGATATTTGCGACATGGCAGAACTACAATACACTGCATACCATATCGAAGCGCAGGCTAAAAATTTTGAAAAAGCAACGGACAATGTACATCGCTATATCTACTTGAACGATTCAATAATGCGCTCAAACATGCAATTCTCCGCCGGTATGGTCGAGCGGGACTATTTTAAAGAGCGAACAAAATTCGCCCAATACAGAATGAAAAACCGGACTGTCTGGGAAATAGCTATAGCAGCCGCTACCTTTTTTATTATTGGAATTGCCTGGTATATCGTCCGCCAACGTTTACGCATGCAACGTGATCGTACCAACCATTATTTGTTATTGACAGAGAAAGCCAATTCCGAGTACAAGGCTCTTACTGAACGCGTGAAAGAAACAGCAGACTACGGAAAGTTATTTAAGAGGATTGGCTGCTTCACGCTTTGACATTGTCGATAAACTTGGAAAGACCTACTATGAACGTGAAAATACAACATCGCAACAGTCAGTCATATTTAATGAAGTAAAGCAGATAATTACAGATTTTGCAGAAAGCAATGAAATACTGCAAGAACTGGAAAAAATCGTAAACACTTGTCATGACAATGCCATGTACAAGCTCAAGGAAGATTTTCCAACTATGAAAGCTTCCGACACCAGGTTATTATGCTATATTTTTGTAGGATTCTCACCGCAAGTAATTAGCTTATTCATGAAGGATACGGTGGCTAACGTATATGCTCGAAAATCACGGCTCAAATCACGTAGCGGACCTGATAACTACCAGATATGGTCTTCCGGCAGAACCGTAGAAGCAGGTAAGGGAGTGAAAATAGAAATACGTTTAACCCAATTCCCTAACTAAGCTTTTATCACAATGAAACAAACTAAACTTAATATATTAATAGTACTTTTGCCTGCAAATGATGACAGGACTTACATTACTGAGTTGCAGCACTGAAAACGATGAATTCAAGAAGGAACTGCCTCCAACGGAGCAACCATCTGAACCCACAGGAGCCTTACTTGAACGTTTTTCCATAGACCAGCTGCCTGCAAAAACGATTTATGCATTAGGAGAGAGTATAGACTTAACTGGACTCAAAGTGACAGGTGAATATGATGATGGGAAACAACGGTCCGTGAATGTTGCCCCAAAACAGATCAGTGGTTTCTCGTCATCTGTCCCTGTCGACAAACAGGAAGTGACCATAACAATAGAAGGAAAGCAGAAAAAGCTTTACTATTCAGGTGGCGCCTGTCCGTGTGGAAAACGGAGTTCTGACAGAAGTCCTGAAAGGGTACGATGAAATCATACTCCCCAACAGCGTGAAATCCATTCCTAAAAACGCTTTCAACGGCAGTAAAATAAACAAGGTGACACTCAATGAGGGGACTGAAATCCATCGGAGATATGGCTTTCTTCAATTCAACCGTTCAGGAAGTTGTATTCCCGACGACTCTGGAACAACTTGAGGAAAATATTTTCTACTATTGCCGGAACTTGAAAAAAGCAGATCTAAGCCGGACTAAACTCACTAAACTTCCGCAAGCACCTTTGTATATGCGGGCGTTGAAGAAGTGTTATTACCTGCTACGTTGACAGAAATCGATGCACAGGCATTCCTCAAGACGTCTCAACTGAAAACGATTGAGATTCCGGAGAACGTCAGAACAATCGGGCTGGAAGCATTCCGGGAAAGTAGCATTACAACCGTGAAGTTACCGAATGGTGTTACAAACATAGCGCAAAGAGCCTTTTTATTACTGTCCGGAATTAACGGAAGTGACAACTTACGGAACTGTTTTCAATGATGATCCCGAAGCTATGATTCACCCTTACTGTCTGGAAGGATGTCCCCAATTAACACGTTTCGAAATTCCACAAAGTATCCGGATATTGGGACAAGGATTATTGGGCGGTAACAGAAAAGTCACTCAACTGACCATTCCGGCAAATGTGACACAGATTAATTTTTCAGCATTCAATAACACAGGTATCAAAGAAGTCAAGGTAGAAGGGATAACACCCCACAAGTATTTGAAAAGATATGGTACGGATTTCCGGATGACATTACTGTCATTCGTGTTCCCGCCGAATCTGTAGAGAAATATAAAACCGCAGCCGGTTGGCAAGACTACACAAACAAAATACAAGCGTCCTGATGATTTATCTGAATTTTCGGTTATCATTGTAAAGTCGATTCCACATCTGCTTTTTATGATGATAATCGGAAATTCTTTTTTATTCGGTTTCTGTCAGATATATTCAGTAAATATTCCGCTATATATTCTTCTTTACTCCCAAATACTGTTCTATTTTCCAGTTTTATTCTTTATCTTTGACGCAATAAAACCACTTCGAATTCACAAATATAGAAAACGGCAAGAGGATGCCAGACATATAGTTATGACTATACTAATTATTATAGCTGTAGTAGTAGTGATTTTCATCGCTATTTACAACTCACTGGTGCGAAAAAGAAATGAGACGGAAAATGCTGTCGCAGCCATCGACGTAATGCTGAAAAAGAGATACGACTTGATTCCTAATCTGGTAACTACAGTCAAAGAATATGCAGAACATGAAAAAAGCACATTCGCACAGATTACGGAAATGCGCAACAAGTCGTACGCATCTTTCTCTAATCAGGATAAAGAAAATCTGGACTCTGCTTTCTCACAAGCCTGTACACACTTTTTTGCCATTGCAGAAAATTATCCGCAACTGAAAGCGTCTGAAAACTTCGAACAGTTACAACGTGCGCTTAACGAAACTGAAGAGCAGCTTTCGGCAGCACGCCGAACTTTTAACGCTTGCGTCACTGACTATAATAATGCAGTACAGACTTTCCCGTCAAATCTGTTGGCCGGTATGTTTGGTTTCACACGCAAAAGCGTATTCTCCATTTCCGAACAGGAACGTACTGTTCCGAATGTGAATAACTTGTTGAATCAGTAAAAAACAATATATAATATGGCAGAAAGTCCGCAATTTGAGACATTGGTACAAAGTCTTTCCTCTACTCTGCAAAGTCTTGAACAGAAACGCAAAGAACTAAAAAAGCAAGGACATTCCACCGGAATATGGGTAGGAGGGATTATTCTCGTGATTGGTATTGCATTTTCCCTTTATGCCCATGTAGCACTTATTGGAATCGGTATTGGGCAGGTCTTGCTTTGTTGGCATACTACAGTTGTATAAATGCCAAATCGCAGGAGTTATCCACCTATTATAAACAGGAAGTAATCGCACAAATATTACAATCATCAAATCTCTGACCAGATCAAAACTCTCCCAAACACCCAAATCAACCTCCGAATCCCTGACGAATCATCCAACGTAAAAACATATTCAGTTTCTTTTGAGGACTTTTGGCAGAAACTTCGAGAAATGCACATAACTTTTCCATTGGTATTCCGGGATATAACATCAAAGCTTCCTCCAGACTTTCAAACTGTGTATAAGCTATATATAATCGCCGAAAGTATCCATAAAAATCAGCATACGACAACATCCGATAAAAGCTATTGGTTGCTCCTGAAGGAAAATCCTTCTCCCACTGGCAGGACAATACATACTGATAAGGCGAATCTCCCATTAGCCCGTGCAATTCGTCCGCTTTCTTCAAGATCTGTTTGCGATTGCCAAAACTCATAATCGCCGTCAGCAAACCGCTGACTTCGATATCCTGTTTCAGCGTATAACGATGGGGAAACTGCACCGGATCGCTTTGTATAAAGTCTGCGCGATGATACATCTCCGCACACATTAAAAGTTTATTCTTTATATCTTCAGTCATTTCGAGAAAGTATCAAGTATTGAAAGTACAAAAATACATATTCTAGTTGGATTTCCTCTTTAAGTAAATGACGGATTGTATCCCTAATAAAATAACAAAGAGATATTCTGCCGTCATATACACAGTCAGAGAAGCATGAAAACATTCACTTAACAGATACAGATAAATCAAATATACAAGAATGGTGATTAACTGGAAGATAAAGGCGAGCTTCGTCTTTCCTGTACCGGTAACAGCATTGATATAAACATATCCGGGCAATGCAAACACATAATTCAACAACATGACTATAAAAGGCCAGAAAGCAAGTTTTACTAAATAATCGTTATTTGTATAAAATCCGATAACCCATTGGTTACCCCAAAGAGCCATAACTATCAATGGACCCCCCACGGCATAACCCAACCTAAGAACTTTATGGCAAACGGGAAAAAGTTCCTTCCCCTGCCCCGCCCCAATTAGATTGCTGACTAATGAACCAGTAGTGGATGCAAAAGAGTTGACAATCACAAAAAAGACGGTAGAAACACTACGAGTAATATTGGAAATAGCAAGCTCTGTCCTTCCCAGATGCTCGATAGCAACGAAGAACAGAAACCAGGGAGCAACGCTGACAAAAGAGTGAAGCATACTCCATATAGATATCCTCAACAACTTTATTAACACTTTCCCATCATAAACGACCTTCAGCCCATATTTCACTTTATCTACCCTCACCCACATATATAATAGGAGTACGATAAAAGCTCCGAACTCTGCCAAAGAAGAAGCCATCGCCGCCCCGGATATACCCAGATTCAGTTTGAATATCAGCAGATAGTTAAAAGGAATATTGATACAGATAGCCATGATAGCTGCCACGGACAATGCTTTGGTCGTTGTTATCCCTACCAGAAAAGACCGGAAAGCTAAAAAAGGAAATGAGAATAACAAACCGAAGCTACGCCAATCCAGATAATGAATCACTGCCTGATAAATTTCATCCGAAGTTATCAACCGGCACAGGATCAAGGGAGAAGCCAAATGGAGCAATAGGCAAAGAATGACTGCCATCCCCGACAGGAAATATACTCCCTGAAAAAATGTACGTCCCGTCTCTTTATAATGTTGTTCCCCATTTCTCCGGGCAATCATCACCTGCAGCCCGATGCTGAATCCGAAGCCCAGCATATAAACAGCTAAATAATAGATTCCGGCAAGCGCAGAAGCTCCCAGTTCGACTTCTCCCACATGCCCCAGGAAAATAGCGTCGGTAATATTGATTAATTGTTCCATCAGAATGCTCATCATCACAGGAAAGTTGATGAGCCATATTTGCTTATATGTATAATTCATTGCTCAACTTAAAAATAACACGATACGGTATACCACATCATAGCAGCACACAGTTCCGTAAATTTATAAAAATGGATATAAAACTCTTTGGCAAGCGGGTCGTTGCTTACCGGATAGCTGAATAGCCTTGTTAGAAATGATGCTATTCGTTGAGCGTAGCTATATGCAGAGTTTCATAAATGGATGAATATTGCTGGTTTATCAATCAATTACGCAACAAAGATAAGAAATCTTATTTTCATATCCCAATGTGGTATGGTATTAGCAGATTACTTATAGTAAAGAAATGTATTAAAAACATTGATTGCAACATTAACAGATTGATTTATACAGATATACCATATTCTAAAGCTAAGGAATGATTCTTAAATATCTTTCTCTTTTGAAAAAAGGCATATCATTTTGAAAAGAGTAGTAACCAATAAATAACCAGATAACAATGAAAGTTTGTAAATTCGAGAAAATTAAAGATGAGGATGAAATGAAGCAAGTAATCAATTGTATCCAGAAAGAACATCCTTATGTAGCTGTAGTCCCTATATTGGCACAATTACAGGAGTGGTTACAGGCTATTTCCATCAGTTGGTTTCACGAAGAAGATGAAGTTTCTCATACCACAGTCAATGCCATCGAAGCATATTGCTGTACCCTTGCCAATCATCTCATTACAGATTCGCACTTAAATCAGGAAATTAAAAACCGGATTCTGGAGTGTATAAAGAAAATACATATACTTGTAGAAGACAAAGCAGATTTACTGATTGATAAAATGATAAAAGCGGAAGTATACGGATTATCCAGCGATTTATTCACTTATTGCTTACGTCAACAGGGTCTTCGTGCCCAAACATTAGATACCGGCAAACTTATACAGATCAACCTGGAAAGAAAGCCGGATATCCCATATATTCAAGAATCTATCCAACAATACATTGACGAGAACCGGAATGTAGATATTTTTATCGCCCCACTTTCCATTTGCAGAAATGTGTATGGTGAAATAGACTTCATGAGCGAACAACGCAATGATTACTATGCAACAGTGCTTGCCACCCTATTCAAAGCGGACGAAATACTGTTATCCACCCCTATCAATCATATCTACGCAAACCGGAATTGCCTGCGAGAACAACATTCACTAACTTACATAGAAGCCGAACAACTGATTAACAGCGGAGTACACCTGCTCTACGCAGATTGTATCACCCTTGCGGCACGCTCCAATATAGTTATCCGCCTAACCGATACACACGATCTGTCAACAGAACGACTCTATATATCTTCCCATGACACAGGCAACAGTGTCAAGGCCATCCTCTCACAGGATTCGGCTACTTTTGTGCGTTTTACCTCATTGAATGTATTGCCCGGATATTTGTTTATGGGTAAGATATTGGAAGTTATCAACAAATATCAAATCAATGTCATCTCAATGGCCTCATCCAATGTATCCATCTCGATGATGCTGACAGCCAGCCGTGACACCCTGCGAATCATTCAAAGGGAACTACATAAATATGCCGAAATGGTTATGGACGAAAATATGTCTGTAATACATATCATCGGCTCCCTTCATTGGGAACGCACACAAGTAGAAAGTCATATTATGGATACTATCAAAGATATCCCCGTATCTCTCATTTCTTATGGAGGAAGCGATCATTGTTTCACACTATCTGTACATACCACAGATAAAAACAGACTGATTAGTTCGCTATCCAGACAATTTTTTGAGAGGCAGTGCGCAGCCTGATTCAAAGCCGGATAAAAAGAGACATCTGAAAGCCAAATAAAAAAAAATAAAGAGATGAAAATAGCTATTATAGGAGCCGGACACATAGGGAGTGCAATCGTCACTTGTCTGGCGCAAGGACATCTTTACAATGAGAAAGACATTATTGTCTCCAATCCAAACATTGATAAACTGGAGAGACTGCAAGAACATTTCCCTGCAATACACATAACGACCGATAACCAACAAGCCATATCGGAAGCCGAAGTAATCGTCCTCGCCATCAATCCCTGGAAAGTAGATGAAGTATTGTCTCCTCTACGTTTCTCACGTACACAAATCCTCGTATCTCTCGTGTCCGGAGTATGTATCTCCCACCTGGCTCATTTGACAGAAGCCGAGATGCCTATCTTTCGGGCAGTTCCCAATATGGCCATTACAGAACGTTCCAGCCTCACTTTGATAGCTTCCCGCGGAACCGATAAAGAATATCAGCAATTAATAAAACAGATATTTGAAGAAGGAGGAAAATGCCTGTTCCTGCAAGAGAAACAACTAGATACCACTTCCGCATTAACCTCCAGCGGAATAGCTTTCGCCTTAAAATATATGCAAGCGGTTATGCAGGCAGGGATTGAGCTAGGAATTCCCGGCAAGGATGCCATGCAAATGGCAGCGTATAGCATGGAAGGAGCGACAGAACTGATTCTGAATCATAACACTCATCCATTGCTGGAAATAGAGAAAGTAACCACTCCGGGTGGAACCACTATAAAAGGATTGAACGAACTGGAGCACAAAGGCTTCACTTCTTCTATTATTCAAGCCATCAAAAGCAGTGCCACAACTTTGATTGATAAAGAGGAAGAAGATGTAAAAATCTTCCGGTAGTCCTTATGGTATGGTTTCTCAAGTCCTTTTTGCCTATTTTGAAATGCTATATATCCCAAAGACAGCATAAAAGGACTTAAGAAAATATATGCTTAGATTTTATATTCCTCTATCTTCCGGTACAGGGTGGTAAGTCCGATTTTCAACAAACGGGCAGCTTCCGTTTTATTCCCCTTTGTATATTCCAACACACGTGCAATATGTCTGCGTTCCATTGCGGCCAACTCAAAACTGCCTACACTATCATCCGAACATTCATAATGAGTGTTTTGGATTTCCAAAGGAAGATCACAAATATCCAGTCGCCCCCCTTCACAGACAATCAGGCTGCGCTCAATCACATTCCTCAATTCACGGATATTGCCCTTCCAAGGTTGTTGTTCCAAGGCTTCCAGAAAAGCGGGAGTCATTTCGTTGACGGCATACGAAAGTTTTTCGGAGAAACTTTTGGCAAAAGCAGTTGCAAGAATTCTGATATCGCCGGCACGTTCGCGAAGTGAAGGAAGATGCACCTGAAACACGGAAAGACGATAAAACAGGTCTTCACGGAAACGTCCCACCCTGATTTCTTCCTGCAAATTGCGGTTGGTGGCAGCGATGATACGCACATTTACGCGTGTCGGCTTGGTGTCTCCTATCTTTATATATTCGCCCGTTTCGAGGATACGCAGTAACTTTGCCTGCAGTTCGAAAGCCATCTCTCCGATTTCATCCAGGAAGATCGTTCCATTGTTCGCTTCCTCAAAAAGTCCTTTCTTATCCTTCAGCGCACCGGTAAACGAGCCAGCCTTATGTCCGAACATCTCGCTTTCGAGCAGTTCTTTACTGAAAGACGAACAGTTGACCGCCACAAAATTCTGTTTGCTCCGTTTACTACTATAATGTATAGCTTGCGCAAAGACTTCCTTTCCTGTTCCTGTTTCCCCCGTCAGTAATACGGGAACATCTGTCACAGACACTTTCTGCGCCAGAGATACAGCCTCTTTCAACACCTTTGACTCACCCAGAATAGAATCGAACGAGTACATCTGCCCGACTTTCTTTTCCAGTTTTTCCAAACGGACATTCATCTTTGCTTTCTCCACGGCACGGCTGATTAAAGGAATAATCTTGTTATTATCATCCCCTTTCGTTATATAATCAAATGCACCGTTTTTGATAGCCTGCACCCCGTCGGGAATATTACCGTGAGCAGTAAGAAGAATCACTTCGACGTTAGGAGCTATCTTTTTAATGTTCAGCACCAAGTCTACTCCATTTCCATCAGGAAGAAAGACATCGCATAAAGCTACGTCGGGCGATTGAATTTCCAGTTGTTTGAGAGCTGCCTTGCAATCACCTGCCTGACATACCTCATAGCCCTCCAGTCCGAGCATACGAGCTAAAAGGCTACGAATCTGAACTTCATCGTCAATAACAAGAATTTTACTCATAATTTACCTATATTAAAAATAGAAGAATGAAAAACAGGGTGCGCAAATATAAGTTTTTTCCGTGAATCCATGAACATTTCTTTCATACTGTTGTTATTTCCACAGGAAACTATTTACACCAAAAACAGAATATATGAAAGTTATTATCATCGGAGGAGTTGCAGGAGGAGCTACCACTGCCGCCCGAATCAGACGAGTAGACGAAGCCGCAGAAATTATCCTTTTGAAAAAGGAAAGTACATATCATACGCCAATTGTGGCCTACCCTATTATATAGGGGGAGTGATAGAGGAACGGGATAAATTGTTCGTGCAAACGCCCGAAGCCTTTTCTACACGCTTTCGCGTAGATGTACGTACAGAAAACGAAGCGATTTTCATTGACCGGAAAAGAAAGACAGTGACCATCCGGCAAAGCAGTGAAGATACTTATGAAGAGAACTATGATAAGTTAGTCATATCTACCGGAGCCTCTCCGGTACGCCCCCCTCTTCCCGGAATCGACCTAAGTGGAATTTTCACACTAAGAAATGTCACCGACACAGATCGGATCAAAGAATATATCAAGAGCCACGCCCCACGAAAAGCCGTTGTCGTAGGAGCCGGATTTATCGGCCTTGAAATGGCGGAAAACTTACATGCACAGGGAGCGAAAGTATCGATTGTGGAAATGGGCAATCAAGTGATGGCCCCTATTGATTTTTCGATGGCATCACTTGTTCATCAACATCTGATGGATAAAGGAGTAAACCTCTATTTGGAGCAAGCTGTCGCCTCTTTTAGCCGGGATGGAAGAGGATTGAAAGTTACTTTCAAGAATGGCCAGTCAATCTCTGCCGACATCGTTATTCTATCTATCGGCGTGCGTCCGGAAACGAATCTGGCACGGGCTGCCGAACTGACAATCGGTCCTGCAGGAGGTATCGCTGTAAACGATTACCTGCAAACCTCTGACGAGTCTATTTATGCCATCGGTGACGCGATCGAGTTCCGCCACCCGATCACGGGCAAACCCTGGCTCAACTATCTCGCCGGACCTGCCAACCGTCAGGGACGCATCGTTGCGGACAATGTCCTCGGAGCAAAGATTCCTTACGAAGGCTCTATCGGTACTTCAATCGCAAAGGTTTTCGACATGACCGTTGCTTCAACCGGCTTACCCGGCAAGCGTCTGCGTCAGGAAGAGATCGACTATATGTCTTCTACTATTCATCCTGCTTCGCACGCCGGTTATTATCCGAATGCCATGCCGATGAGTATTAAAATCACTTTCGATAAAAAGACAGGAAGATTGTATGGCGGACAAATCGTTGGTTACGATGGGGTGGACAAACGGATTGACGAACTCGCACTTGTCATCAAGCACGAGGGAACAATCTACGATCTGATGAAAGTTGAACAAGCGTATGCTCCTCCGTTCTCTTCGGCCAAAGATCCGGTAGCACTGGCAGGATATGTAGCTGAAGATATCATCACAGGCAAAAACAATCCTGTGTATTGGAGAGAATTGCGAGACATTGAAATGGAAAATAAGTTCCTATTGGATGTCCGCACCCCGGATGAATTTTCATTGGGTAGCTTACCGGGTGCCGTGAATATTCCGTTGGATGAACTTCGCGACCGGTTGGCAGAATTACCGAAAGATAAAATGATTTATACATTTTGTGCAGTCGGGTTACGGGGGTATCTTGCTTACCGTATACTGACACAACACGGATTTGACAAGGTACGTAATCTCTCGGGAGGATTAAAGACTTATCGGGCTGCCACTACTCCCATCATCATACGGGAAGAAAATGGAAACGAAATAGACGAATCACCCATACAAAAGGAAACCGCTTCCCAAACCAGTCAACCCAACGTTTCTACAGCTCCCATCACTGCTGCAGCTGATGCTTCCGCTACCTCTGCCAAAACAGTCCGGGTGGATGCCTGCGGGTTACAGTGTCCCGGTCCGATTCTGAAAATGAAGAAAACAATGGATACACTGGTTTCAGGCGAACGGGTGGAAATCACCTCTACCGATCCGGGTTTTCCGCGCGACGCCGCCGCATGGTGCAGTTCGACGGGTAATCAATTGATTTCGAAAGATACCTCCGGAGGAAAATCTATTGTTGTCATAGAAAAAGGAGAACCAAAATCGTGCAACATTGTTACTTCTTGTGACAGCAAAGGAAAAACTTTCATCATGTTCAGTGATGATTTGGACAAAGCTTTAGCTACTTTTGTACTGGCAAACGGCGCAGCGGCTACAGGACAAAAAGTCACCATCTTCTTCACATTCTGGGGACTGAACGTTATCAAGAAGTTGCACAAGCCGAAAACCGAAAAGGATATCTTCGGAAAAATGTTCGGTATGATGCTGCCTTCCAGCTCCAAGAAACTGAAACTTTCTAAGATGAGCATGGGCGGAATAGGGGGAAAAATGATGCGGTATATCATGAATAAGAAAGGAATAGATTCATTGGAATCCCTGCGTCAGCAAGCCTTAGAAAACGGAGTGGAATTTATTGCTTGTCAAATGTCAATGGACGTCATGGGAGTGAAACAAGAAGAACTCCTCGACGAAGTAACGGTAGGCGGCGTAGCAACGTATATGGAACGGGCGGATAACGCGAACGTGAATCTATTTATTTAAAAAATATGACTAATAAAATATATTCAAATAAGGTATGAAAACAATATGTGCAATGCGTGATGTATTCAAAGCAATGGGAAACTTTGAAACAGCATTTGAAAAAATGTACCAGATAACGCTAAATGAAGCAATGATATTGTGTGCATCCTCAAAGAGGCATCGGAGAAAGTGACGGCTACCAATCTGTCCAAGCAAACCGAGCTAAGCCCCTCACACACATCCAAAATGCTGCGAATACTGGAGGAAAAAGGGCTGATCGTCCGGTCGCTCGGAAGTGAAGACCGGAGACAGATGTACTTCCACCTGACCCATACGGGCAAGCAACGAGTAAATGAACTGGAACTTGATAAGGTAGAGATACCCGATCTACTTAAACCCCTGTTTAAATAAACGGATTTTCAAACAATTATCTGTAAATAATGAACGGTGAGCAAACTCCCTGATAATGGGGCAGAGTGCTCACCGTTTTTCTTTAAACAGGGCAAAAGATATATGTTAATTTTCCGGCAAAAGAAATTTCCATCTGAACCTTTTTCCACCTTTCTTGTTGTTTCTATCAAAAGCCCAAGGTACCTGGGCGCGATTTTTAATATAACCTAAACATTATAAAAGTATGAAGAAATTAATTCCTATTTTATTGGCGGTCTTTGCACTCGCTTCCTGCGAAAAAGACCCGGACATGGGTAAGCTGGATGACAACTATCTGGTATACACTAACCACGACGAGAAAGCTGACTTCAAAGTTCCTACATTCTATCTGGCAGACCAGATTCTGGTGATCTGTGACAGTAAAGAACCGGAATATCTCGAAGGAGAAGGCGCTGAACAAATTCTGGCAGCTTATACGGATAACATGATAGCCAGAGGCTACGAGCAGCAGCAACAAAGAAAGCGCTGACTTGGGTATTCAGGTGAGCTACATCGCAAGTACTTATTATTTCACCAGTTATTCACAGCCTGAATGGTGGTGGGGTTATCCCGGTTACTGGGGACCTGGCTACTGGGGTGGAAACTGGGGTGGTGGCTGGTACTACCCGTACGCTGTGACTTATAGTTATAGTACCAACTCCTTCCTGACAGAAATGGTGAACTTGAAAGCCGAACAAGGCGACAGCAAAAAGCTACCCGTTGTATGGACTAGCTATCTGACCGGATTTGACACTGGATCCAAAGCTATCAACCGTACTCTTGCAGTAGAAGCTGTCAACCAGTCATTCGCACAGTCACCTTATCTTACTAACAAATAAACAACTACAACTGTTATGAAAACAAGAAAAAATATATACTTCAAGGTAGTGGCCTTGGCGGCTATTGCTATCGCTTTCGCCATGCCGGCCAAGGCACAGCTATCAGACAACGGATATGCTAATATAGACTGGCAGTTCAATGCTCCGTTAAGTAATCATTTTGCCGACAAAGCAAGTGGTTGGGGAATGAACTTCGAAGGTGGTTACTTCGTGACTCCCAACATCGGTTTGGGACTTTTCCTGAACTATCACAGCAACCACGAATATGTAGGTCGCGAAACATTCAAAATGGCCGGTGGTGATGTCACTACCGATCAGCAACATACTATATTCCAGTTGCCTTTCGGTGCTGCCGCACGCTACCAATGGAATCGTGGCGGAGCCGTTCAACCCTACGTCAGTGCTAAATTAGGTGCTGAATATGCTAAAGTACGCTCTAACTTCAATATGCTCGAAGCAAGAGACAATAGCTGGGGATTCTACGCTTCTCCTGAAATCGGTATCAACGTATTCCCTTGGGTATACGGACCGGGGCTGCACTTTGCTTTATATTACAGCTATGGTACCAACAAGGCTGATGTACTGCATTACAGTGTAGACGGTTTGAGCAATTTCGGCTTCCGTCTGGGTGTATCGTTCTAAAAAGAACTGCAACTATCAGAATATTACGTTAATAATAAAAAAGGTAAAAGGTAGCTTTTAATATAGATACCTTTTACCTTTCTTTTTTTATTTTTTCTTCATCGCATCATAAATAGCTCCCTGTATTCGCTCACGAATGTGCAGCTGGTTCAATTTGCGGTTCGTTACGTCCGGATAAATCCGGTTGCTAAGGAATACATAAACCAGTTCATTGACCGGGTCCACCCATGCACACGTACCGGTAAATCCGGTATGGCCATACACTTCGGCAGGTGCGGCAGGCGCACAATTTCCTTTCTTCGAATCGTCTGCATCCGGCTTGTCAAAGCCTAAGCCACGCCGGCTGATCTTCGAGGTTTCAGTAGTAAACAGCTGGCAAGTTTCTTTGCTAAGATAACGTTGTCCATCTATTTCTCCACCATTCAGCAACATCTGATAAACGCGGGCTACATCACGGGCAGTAGAGAATAGTCCGGCATTGCCAGCCAATCCGCCGAAGAAAGCGGAAGCCTCATCATGTACAAATCCCAGCAAAGTCTCTTTACGCAAGAAACGGTCTTTATTAGAAGGAACAATTTCCGATTTGGCAAAGCGGCGTAAAGGCAGGTAACCTGTATGTTCCAACCCCATCGGCTCATAAAACTCACGTTGCAAATAGGCTTCCATAGGCATACCGGCCAGTTGTTCCACCAACATTCCCAAGAGTATAAATCCGACATCACTATATACATAGCGCTTCTGCTTTAACGGAGCTTCTGCAATTTTCTCTTCTATCACCTTTCGGAAAGAACGGTTTAACCACAAACTGTCACAGATCTGAACAGTATAATCACCGGTCTTGACCGGAGAAATATATTCACTCTTGAATTTGAATTTCGGATTCGCCCACGTAGTCGTACCAATCTGTACCGGATGGTGGACATCTTTACGTGCGCTGAACAATCTTCCGTCATAGCTATCCTTATCGATGGCTTCCTGATAAAAAGGAATCCAGGAAGGTAAACCGGACTGATGATACAGAATTTCCTGAATCGTTATATCTTTCTTATCAGTACGTTGCAAGAACGGCAAATGATCCGAAATTTTATCTGTCAGATTAAAACGTCCCTTATCGTAGAGTTTCATAATGGCAAGCAAGGTACCCGTCGTTTTTGAAAGGGAAGCCAGATCGTAGATATTCGTAGATTCGACACGAGGACTTCCTTTACCCGTATAAGTACCGAAAGCCTTGTCGAACATAATATGACCGTTTTTCAGTACCACCACCTGGCAACCAGGATAGGCTCCCTGACGAATACCATCCAATGCAATGGAATCAATCCGTTTTAGATGAGCAGAGGAAAGCCCGTATTCTTCCGGAACGAAATGCAACGGCGTTTTAGGGGTAATAGTCACTCCTGCTCCCGTTGGGAACAGTTCTCCCAGACTTGCCGACAACTGTCCGTCTGCAGATGCCTTGGCAAATAGCACATCTGCCACCTGGCGCTGCACGTCACTACTATAGCTATGTCCCAGCACCACCGCCGAAGCATGAGCCACCGCGCGCTGAATCTGCAACATCATCTTCCCGGGAGTAAAAAACAGATAAATGGCCGGGCTTTCGGGAACAAACTTAGCAAAGAAAGGCTGATAAGGAGCCAGCCGCTGTTCACTGACGGCTACAATAATCCGTTTATAGGTAGACAAAGAATCACGCAACCGCTGATTTTCCTCTTCCGTCTGATTGGCACGAAGGGAAAAACGAGCCAAAGACGTATAGCGGGAAAGTTGTTTCGCCAACGCATCAGTTTCTCCGGGATCTCCTACCTCGAGCAATGCAATCGTCTGCTCTTTGTCTGTATGCAAAGGGAGAATATGATTCTTGTTGTTCAGAACTGTTATTGCCGCTAAATTCAACCGGCGAACCAAATCACGCGTTTGCGGACTGTTAATCCGTTGTTCCAGACCGGATAATTGTACATACGACTTTTTCTTCAGTCCCAACACATATTTATAAGTCAAGACCTTACGACATTTGCTTTCAATATCTTCGCGGGTCAACTCTCCTTTTTCAATGGCTTCCAGTACGGCCGGTATCTCTTCCTTCAAGTTTCGGGGAGACAATACCATGTCATTACCAGCTTTCAAAGCCTGCAAACTGACATTTCCATTTCCCGCCACTCCTTTCATGGCAAGCGCATCCGTAAATATGAGTCCTTTGAACGCCAACTCATCTGTCAGCAAATCATATACGACATTGCGGGACAAGGAAGACGGAAGTCCACCAATCGGTTCTATCACCGGAACTTGCAAATGTCCTACCATCATACCGCCCAATCCGGCACGGATGGCTTCTTTAAAAGGATAAAGTTCCACACTGTCCAGACGCTCACGAGTGAAAGGAAGTACCGGAAGCGCCTTATGCGAATCAACATCAGTATCTCCATGTCCGGGAAAGTGTTTGCACACAGACAATACTCCTCCTCCTTCCAGACCGGAAGCATAAGCGATTACCTTATCGGCAACTTGTATCGGATCTTCTCCGAAAGAACGGGTGTTGATTACGGGGTTCTTCGGGTTGATATTCACATCCGCCACCGGAGCAAAGTTCACCTGCACACCTATCTGACGGCATTGACGGGCTACTTCACGCCCGTATTCATAAGCAGCGATTGTCACGAATGCATCCCAACACCATATTCCGTGGAAAAACAGGTGTGCCGCGCAAACGCATCGCCACCCCCCATTCCCCGTCAAAAGTGATCATCACAGGGACTTTCGCCTGCCGTTGTGCCCGGTTGGTTAACTCAACCTGATTTTGCATCTTCCCACCGGAAAAGAGAAGCCCGCCGACTTTATAGGTGTCGATTACTTCGCGCAACAGTTCCAGGTTTCGTTTGGTATCTACCGGGGCAATGGTATAGATGAACAACTGCCCTACCTTTTCTTTAAAGGAAAGCTTATCCATAACCGAATCAACCCAGTGCCGGCAGTCTTTGTCCTGAAGGGCTTTATACACCAGCAGAGGTTCAACGGTTGTAGCATTCTGCGCCGGACTTGAAACCGTGCCGGCCGCAATAAGGAATAAAAGCGTTGCTATTGAGGGGATTATCTTCATTTATGTTTTAAAGTCAAATCGAGACGGCCTACACGAACACCATTTTTTCCCGTGTGCATAACAGGCACCTCTTTTCCGTCCATATTCAAGTATATTTTGGGCCCTTTCATAAATGTATGAGAGTGCCCGCCCAGAATCACGTCGATATTGCGTGTTCCGGCAACCAGATGTTCATCCATTTGAATGCCCAGATGAGACAGGCATACTACCAAATCACAACCTTCTTCGTCTTTCAACAAAGCAGCTATTTCGTTGGATACGCGGACAGGATCTTCATAAACGACTCCTTCGCATTTATTAGCCTGAATCATCCCTTCGGGTTGGGTTCCAAGGCCAAACACACCAATTCTCAAACCATATTTCTCAAGAACGACGTAGGGTTTAACTATATCTTTCAATACCGTAGCATCCAGATTATAGTTGGCACAAACAACCGGGAAATTAGCCATCTTGAAAATACGTTCCATATTATCCACATCGAAATCAAACTCATGGTTACCGATAGTCATGGCATTATATCCCATTTCGTTCATTAACTTAACTTCCACTTCGCCACGGAACATATTATAATAAGGCGTACCCTGAGAAATATCTCCGCAGTCGAACAGCAGCACATTTTTATGTTCCTTGCGGAACTGTTCGAGAAAAACAGCCCGGCGAAGAAAACCACCTTTATTATAGTATTCGTCCCCCTTCTGATTGACAGGTTCGATACGACTATGCACATCGCTTGTTTGTAAAATTATAATTTCTTTGGTATCCTTATCCTGCGCAAAAATTGAGAAAGTAAAGCTCAATGCAAGACATAACAGGAATAATATCTGAATTCTTTTCATATTCAATATTTTTAGATTCTCCTTTTTATTTTATGCTAATACGTCCATCCAGTTTGGAGGTAATCGCTTTGCCTTCGGCAGTCTGTTTGCGTACATAATCAAGAAATAGTCCGCGTAAGGTTGCGTCTTCGGGGCATACTCTCTTTTCTGCCTGCAGGAAAGCATCCATCCGTCCATTTCCATCTGCCAGATAGTCGATAGTAGCCACGGTATAAAGCTGGTCATCCTTTAGTGGTTTTTCACCGACAAAGGCGTTCAGCAACTTTCCATTTTTGGTGATTTCAAGGCGGATACCGCTCACTCCTTCTCCGTGCAGAGATGCAATCGCTTCAAAAAGACGTCTCAAGTCTGTTCCTTTCATAGTCAGTACGCAAAGAGAATTCTCAAAAGGAAGAATTTCAAAAACAGCACCTACCGTGATATCTCCCTTAGGCAGGATATTACGTAATCCGCCCATATTTACCAGTCCCATATCCGCAGGTTTCCCCAACACCTGAACAGCCGCTTGCTGCAAAACACCTGCAACAAGGTTGGAAAGTAAACTTTCGGGACCTCCTTTGTCCATTTTCATCGCACTGGTGCCGATGACTTCATACATCATCGCATCCACCTTTTCCTTATAAGGCTTTAAGATTTCGGCAGCTTTCGCGTTGGGATGGGTGTCCCAAACAGAATCAATCGTTATCATGCTGCCCTCTACCTTGGTCACTTCGTAGGAAGAATGGCAGGAAACCAATAGAAGCGCAACCGCCAACACTGCCCCCGAAAGGAGACTGAAAGTTTGTTTCTTCATATTCATTTAGTTTTAAATTGCTACAAATATACTTTTCTTTTGCGACTTGTTCGATTATTTAGATTTTTTAGCAGATATGCTCAAAAATCATCCAAAAAAAAGCTTGAAGCACTTGTGTATCTGGCAAATAATTCGTTACTTTGCACCGCTTTCGCGCAATCGCTGTCAGGACCTACGAGAGACTTGGTATGTTGCGTTGTAACGATCAAACAATTTAATAATAACAACAATGGATTTAATTAAAATTGCAGAAGAAGCATTTGCTACCGGTAAACAGCACCCGAGCTTCAAAGCAGGTGACACTGTTACAGTAGCATATCGTATCATCGAAGGTAACAAAGAACGTGTACAGCTGTATCGTGGTGTTGTTATCACATCCCTTACGGCCACAACCGCAAAGACGACCATCGCGACGGGCGATAACGTGTCCCAATTCACCTGCAAAACCGTCATGACCATACACCATCTGACCGTTGATAACGATACCGCTACCCACACCGGTACCCAGGGTAATCATGATAAAGTCTTTCATACCACGGGCAGCACCATAAGTCATTTCACCGATAGCAGCTGCATTAGCGTCATTGGTCAAAGCCGTAGGAATACCCAATCTTTCTTCAAACATAGCAGCTAACGGAAGAATCCCTCTCCAAGGCAAGTTCGGAGCGAATTCAATAGTTCCCGTGTAGTAGTTGCCATTCGGAGCACCCACACCGATACCTCTGATCTTATCGACACCGCCATTAGCGATAATCAACGGAAGCAGATTCTTACACACTTCGTCAGCATATTCTTCGGCAGTAGGATAACCGGCAGTTTTGATTGAGCTGCTGGCAATAATAGTTCCGCGTGCGTCAACAATTCCAAAGACGGTGTTCGTTCCGCCTATGTCAATACCTACTACGTAGGGCTTTTCCATGTTTGAATTCATGATACTTTTATTTAAAAGGGTTAGTTAATCATTAAGTTTACTGCACACAAATTACGTAAAGAAGATTGAGTCTACAAAATGTTTTTTGAAAAAAGTTCACCCTGTTTGCAACTTTTCGTATCTTGAAGCCGTCTAATAGTAGAAATTTATTAGAAAACAGGAACTAAATAAAGAAAATTGTGATACAACTAACGGATATCAACAAGACCTACAACAACGGAGCGCCCCTCCATGTACTTAAAGGTATCAATCTCAACATTGAACAGGGAGAATTTGTTTCTATCATGGGAGCATCCGGGTCTGGGAAATCAACTTTACTTAACATATTGGGAATCCTCGATAACTACGATACCGGAGATTATTACCTGAACAACGTACTTATCAAGACTTGAGCGAAACCAAAGCTGCCGAATACCGGAACCGTATGATCGGATTTATCTTCCAGTCATTCAACTTAATTTCCTTTAAAGACGCCGTAGAGAACGTTGCACTTCCTTTATTCTACCAGGGATAAGCGCAAAGAAACGAAATGCACTTGCACTGGAATATCTCGACCGATTGGGTTTGAAAGACTGGGCACACCATATGCCCAACGAAATGAGTGGCGGTCAGAAACAACGTGTAGCTATCGCCCGAGCACTCATCACCCAACCGCAAATTATCCTGGCCGACGAACCGACGGGAGCATTAGACAGCAAAACTTCAGTAGAAGTGATGCAGATCCTGAAAGACCTGCATAAAATGGGAATGACGATTGTAGTGGTCACCCATGAAAGCGGAGTGGCCAACCAGACCGATAAGATCATCCACATCAAAGACGGTATCATTGAACGAATTGAAGACAACATCGATCACGACGCTTCTCCTTTCGGCAAAAGACGGTATCATGAAATAAATCAAAATATACTACTATACAAACGATATCATGATTGACATCTGGCAAGAAATTTATAGTACTATCAAACGCAATAAGCTAAGAACTTTTCTCACAGGATTTGCCGTAGCATGGGGAATATTCATGCTTATCGTCCTATTAGGTGCAGGCAACGGACTGATTCATGCATTCGAGCAATCGGCTTCCGAACGGGCCATGAACTCCATCAAGATTTTTCCGGGATGGACCAGTAAATCATACGACGGACTGAAAGAAGGAAGACGGGTGCAACTGGACAATAAAGACGTAGACGCTACCAACCGGTATTTCCCGGATCATGTCATCAATACCGGTGGAACGGTATGGCAAGGAGGCGTAAATCTTAGTTTCGGGCAAGAATACGTCAGCCTGAACCTTTCCGGCGTATATCCCAATCATACAGAGGTAGAAGTCGTGAAGCTTTTCGAAGGACGTTTTATCAATGAAATCGATATCAAGAAACGCCGGAAAGTTATTGTGCTTCATAAGAAAACAGCAGAAATCCTTTTTAACAAGACTCATACCGAGCCAATCGGACAGTTTGTCAACGCCGGAAATGTGGTTTATCAGGTGGTAGGTCTTTATAATGATAAAGGAGATAGCGGAGACAGCGATGCCTACATTCCTTTTACCACTCTGCAAACGATTTATAATAAAGGAGACAAACTGAATAACCTGGTCATGACTACCAAAAATCTGGAAACAGTAGAGGCCAATGAGGCTTTTGAAGCCCATTACCGCAAAGTATTGGGAGCCAACCATCGGTTTGACCCAACGGACCACAGTGCTATCTGGATATGGAACCGGTTTACCAACTATCTGCAACAGCAGAAAGGTTCGGGCATGCTGCGTATCGCCATCTGGGTAATCGGCATCTTTACGTTACTTAGCGGAATCGTTGGAGTTTCCAACATCATGCTGATTACCGTCAAAGAACGTACCCGCGAGTTTGGTATTCGTAAGGCTTTGGGAGCCAAACCGCTTTCCATTCTCTGGTTGATTATCGTTGAGAGTGTCACCATCACCACCATATTCGGATATATCGGCATGGTAGCCGGTATCGGAGTGACCGAATGGATGAACAACGCTTTCGGCAATCAGACAATGGACACCGGAATGTGGACGGAAACCGTTTTCCTGAATCCTACTGTAGACATCAGAATCGCCATACAAGCTACACTCACATTAATAATAGCTGGAACATTAGCCGGATTGTTCCCTGCCCGGAAAGCAGTCAGTATCCGGCCGATCGAAGCACTTAGAGCAGATTAAGATTATGAGAATAGACATAGATACTTGTGAGGAAATCCTCATCACTATCACAAGAAATAAGACAAGAAGTCTGCTGACTGCATTCGGTGTGTTCTGGGGAATTTTATGCTTGTAGCCCTTATTGGCGGCGGGCAGGGACTGGAATACATGCTAAAAAAGAACTTTGAAGGATTTGCCACCAATTCTGGTTTCCTTGTCTCGCAAAGAACGGGCGAGGCTTACAAAGGCTTCCGCAAAGGGAGATGGTGGAATCTGGAATCTACCGACATTGACCGTCTTCGCTCCCAAGTGAAAGAGGTGGAGATCATTACTCCCTCCGTTGCACGTTGGGGATCTAAAGCTGTATACGAAGATAAGAAATATGATTGCAGTGTAAAAGGACTATACCCCGATTATCTCCACATCGAATCACAGGAAATGGCATACGGCAGGTTCATCAATGAGGTGGATATAAAGGAAGCACGCAAAGTATGTGTCATCGGCAAACGAATTTATGAAAGCCTTTTCAAACCGGGAGAGAACCCGTGCGGCAAATACGTGAGAGTAGATGGCATTTATTATCAAGTGATTGGCATGTCTTCTTCCGAAGGGGACATGAATATACAGGGACGGGCTTCGGAGGCCGTCACTCTTCCTTTCACTACGATGCAGCAAACATATAATCTGGGAGGACGAATTGATGTGATCTGTTTCACTGCGAAGCATGGAGTCAAAGTGTCTGAAATACAACCCAAAATGGAACAGGTCATTAAAGCCGCACATTATATCTCCCCGGATGACAAACAGGCTGTTATGTGCCTGAATGCCGAAGCTATGTTCTCTATGGTCGATAACCTGTTTACCGGTATCAACATACTTGTTTGGATGGTAGGATTGGGAACTTTGCTGGCAGGTGCCATCGGAGTATCCAATATTATGATGGTGACCGTTAAAGAACGTACCACTGAAATCGGTATCCGCCGGGCGATCGGTGCACGACCGAAAGATATTCTGCAACAAATTCTATCAGAGAGTATGGTACTTACCACCATTGCAGGAATGTGTGGAATATCCTTTGCCGTCATGGTGTTGCAACTTGTAGAGATGGGAGCCAACGCTGACGGAGGGGACACCCGTTTTCAAGTTACTTTCGGACTGGCAATCGGTACTTGTGCCCTTCTAATCGCACTGGGAATGTTGGCAGGTCTGGCACCTGCTTACCGGGCCATGGCTATCAAACCGATTGAGGCGATTCGGGATGAATAAGGAAGTGGAACAGTTATCTGGATATGTGAGGAGTTTAGTTTCAATCATCAATCGTAAATAATAAAATTATAAATAAAATCATGAAAAAGTATCTGAAAATCGTATTATTGGTAATTGTTGCCATAATCCTCGTCGGAACGTTCGTATTCCTTTATCAGAAATCCAAGCCTAAGGTAATCACTTACGAAACAGTTAGACCGGAAATGACTGACCTCCAAAAAACTACAGTAGCTACCGGAAAGGTGGAACCGAGAGACGAAATTTTAATCAAACCGCAAATTTCGGGTATTATCGACGAAGTATATAAAGAAGCCGGACAAGCTGTAAGAAAAGGGGAAGTTATTGCCAAAGTAAAAGTAATCCCTGAACTCGGACAACTGAATTCTGCAGAAAGCCGTGTGCGCCTGGCAGAAATTAATGCAACCCAGGCAGAAACGGATTTCGCCCGTGTGAAGAAGTTGTATGACGGTCAGTTAATTAGCCGGGAAGAATATGAGAAAAGTGAAGTAGCCGTCAAACAGGCACGCGAAGAAAAGCAGACTGCCAAAGATAACCTGGAAATCGTAAAAGAAGGTATTACCAAAAACAGTGCTTCATTCAGCAGTACCATGATTCGTTCTACTATCGACGGACTGATTCTGGACGTACCGGTAAAAGCCGGAAACTCGGTGATCATGAGTAACACCTTCAATGACGGAACAACTATTGCTACGGTAGCCAACATGAATGATTTGATTTTCCGTGGTAATATTGATGAAACAGAAGTAGGCCGCATCCATGAAGGTATGCCGCTTAAGTTGACTATCGGAGCTTTACAAAATCTGACATTCAACGCGATATTGGAATATATATCTCCGAAAGGGGTGGAAACCAATGGAGCCAACCAGTTTGAAATCAAGGCTGCGATTACCATTCCGGATTCTGTTCAGATTCGTTCCGGATATTCGGCTAATGCGGAAATCGTATTACAAAAAGCCAATCAGGTATTGGCAGTGCCCGAAAGCACTGTTGAATTTAGTGGTGACTCTACATTTGTGTACATCATGACAGATTCAGTGCCCGAACAAAAGTTCCAGCGTACACAGGTGACTGCCGGTATGAGTGATGGAATCAAGATAGAAATCAAGAAAGGGGTAACCGTTCAGGACAAAATACGTGGTGCAGAGAAAAAAGATAAATAATTGAATCCGATGAAAATAATTCGTAAAACCATATCAGCCCTTCTGCTTGCCGGAGTCGGAATCACCTCCATTCAGGCACAGAACAACTCTTCGCAAGCATGGACGCTGCGGCAATGTATCGACTATGCCATTGAGCATAATATAGAAATCCGTCAATCGGCCAATAATGTCGAAGCAGGCAAAGTGAGTGTAAACACCACTAAATGGGCACGCCTTCCGAATTTGAGCGGTAGTGCCAGCCAAAACTGGAGTTGGGGCCGTACTGCTTCTCCGATAGACAACTCGTATAGTGACATCAACAGCGCCAATACCAGTTTCAGCTTGGGAACAAACGTACCTATATTTACCGGTTTGCAATTGCCCAACCAATATTCACTTGCCAAACTGGATTTAAAAGCTGCCATAGAAGATTTGAATAAAGCCAGAGAAGATATTGCAATCAATGTCACTTCGGCTTATTTACAGGTTTTATTCAATCAAGAATTAAGTAAGATTGCTCATAATCAGGTCGATTTAAGCAAAGACCAGTTAAAACGTATTCAAGGTCTTCAGGGAGTGGGTAAGGCATCCTCTTCTGAAGTGGCGGAGGCACAAGCCCGTGTCGCACAGGATGAAATGACTGCTGTACAATCAGACAATACGTACAAACTATCCTTACTGGATCTCACCCAACTCTTGGAATTACCCACGCCTGAAGGATTTGTACTCGAAAGCCCTAAGGAAGAATTAGAGTTCGAATCTCTCACTCCGCCGGATGACATATATACACAGGCACTTACTTACAAACCAAGCATTAAGGCTGCGGAATATCGTTTGCAAGGTAGTCTTAATAGTATTCGTATTGCCCAAAGTGCGTTTTATCCACAACTCTCTTTCAGTGCCGGTCTGGGAAGTAATTATTATACGGTTAGCGGAAGATCAGAGAGCAGCTTCGGCAGTCAGATGAAAAACAATCTGAATAAATATATAGGATTTAATTTGAGCGTGCCAATCTTCAACCGTTTTGCCACAAGAAACCGGGTACGCACGGCTCGTTTGCAACAAATAGATTTATCCTTGAAGTTGGATAACAGTAAAAAAGTTCTCTATAAAGAAATCCAACAAGCCTGGTACAATGCACTGGCAGCAGAAAGTAAATATAACTCCAGTGAAGTGGCAGTGAAAGCCAATGAAGAATCTTTCCGGTTAATGAGCGAGAAATTCAATAACGGCAAAGTTACCTTTGTGGAATACAATGAAGCCAAACTTAATCTGACGAAAGCTCTTTCGGATAAGTTACAGGCTAAATATGATTATCTGTTCCGTACTAAAATTCTGGATTTCTATAAAGGACAGGTCATTGAATAAAAAAGAAATAAAGTTGAGTTTAGTATAGTAGTTCCTTAAAACATATCCGTTGGTTCATTCGTTATTATAGAAAGAACTAACGGATATGAAGTATTTTATCGTCCTAGTGATTATAATGATTAGTAATACATTTTTAGGAGTTGCTAAACCAATGAAGAATCAAGCAGAAATTTATCTTGCAGGAGGATGTTTCTGGGGAACAGAACATTTCCTAAAACAAATCAGAGGAGTAGAAAGTACCGAGGTAGGCTATGCCAACAGTAATGTTGCCAATCCGAGTTATGAACAGGTCTGTTCCGGAAAAACCAATGCTGCCGAAACAGTAAAGGTGGTTTATGATCCGAAAACGGTAGATTTGAATTTACTGCTCGATCTATATTTCAAGACAATAGATCCTACCAGCCTCAACCGGCAAGGTAATGACCGGGGAACACAGTATAGAACCGGAATTTATTATGTAGATAAAGAAGATCTCCCTGTCATCAAGCAGGCAATTCAATTATTATCCGCACAATATAAAACTCCTATTGTCCTAGAAGTAAAGCCATTGACTAATTTCTATCCGGCAGAGACTTACCACCAGGACTATCTGGATAAAAATCCGGGTGGATACTGCCATATCAATCCTGCTTTATTCGAAATGGCACGCAAAGCGAATGCGCCGAAAGCTAAAGTGTATCAAAAAGCGGATGATGCAACCCTTCGTAAGAAACTCTCGGCGGAACAATATGCCGTAACCCAAAAGAATGCCACCGAACCAGCTTTCCACAATGAATACTGGAATGAGCATCGTCCCGGCATTTATGTAGATATTACTACCGGAGAACCTCTGTTTGTTTCTACTGACAAGTTCGATTCAGGTTGCGGGTGGCCAAGCTTTTCCCAACCAATTCAAAAAGATCTGATCGCAGAAAAGAAAGATACTTCACACGGCATGATACGTACGGAAGTACGCAGTAAAACCGGAGATGCTCATTTGGGACACGTATTCACAGATGGGCCGAAAGAGAAAGGTGGATTACGTTATTGCATCAATAGCGCTTCACTTCGTTTTATCCCGAAAGATAAAATGAAAGAGGAAGGTTATGGAGAATATCTACCACTCGTTAAATAAATATTGAAGAGTTACAAAAGCTAATCATAACTGTTCATCAGATAAACAGAACGGTGGATTATCCCATAAGGAAATCCACCGTTTTTAATGTAGTTAAATTAAAAGAGAGAGAAGGAGTTTCACAACTCCGATTTATTTTTATCTGCTGGCAGTCAGCAGAGTTGCTTCATTAGTTGCCGGAACAGACACATTCATAGCCCAGCTGGAACCGGATTCTTCAATCCATTTATCATTCCATTTGTAGTTCATATAAGCAACCGGCATATTAGCGTCATTCAGTTCATAAACACTCTTTTCAACAGATGCGTCGTAAGCTCTGTGAGAGTCATTCCAACGTGCGTATACCAAAGTGATTTCATTAGATGAATAAGTATAATCAATCTTGAAGTACGGTATCCATTTTTCAATAGAAGCATCCCATTTGAAAGCTTCTTTGGAGGATATTCTCTTCTGATCATCATAAGTAAAATCATATTTCATGTGGCGATAGAGAGAACCATCGAGTCTGTAAATCACTTTCGATACTACGAGATCATCTACTTTTTCTTCATTAGTAATGAAGTTATTACCCTGTGCCTTCACTGTTGCATTAGCGATTCCTGCAAATACCATAGCAACTAAAACGATCATTCTGAATAATACTGTAGTCTTCATAATTGTATATTTTTTATTTGTTCAACATTCTGTTTTTATTCTTCTGTTTATTAGACGGATCAAGCGTCTCAAACGGTTGCAACCTTCTGAAGTTTTTTTCATTTTTCTTCGTTGTCCGCTTGCGACTATAGAGATGCAACGAGCGTGCCAAAACGATAACTAACTAATAATCAAGGAAATCATAAAACAGAACGGTGTACGAAAACGAACAGTTGTACGCTTAAAAGCGAACAACTAACCATTTTTTTCGCATTTTCTTCTTTCTACTGATGAATATAACTCTAAAAATGGGAAAATACTCCGCTTGTTGCCCGAATTATTATCTACCTTTGCAGCGATTATCATATCAAGAAAAAGAAGATGGAAACGTCCAGCAAAAAAAGAATTATCATTCTATCGGCTACCAGTATCTTGCTTACCAGCCTTATTTGTCTCTTTGCATTCCGCAATGTCATTTTATGCCATATCGTTGACAAACGAGCTACACGTGCCGAACAAACATACGGTCTACAAATTCATTATCAGGAGTTACGAATGAAAGGCTACAATGAAGTGGCTTTACAAGGACTTTCTATTGTTCCCAACCAACGGGATACCCTCCTGACATTACAATCCGTCAATGTAAAACTAAGTTTTTGGGAATTGCTAAAAGGAGAAATCGAAGTACGGAATGTGCTTATGAATGGCCTTGCAATCAACTTCATCAAGCATGATAGCATAGCTAACTACGATTTCCTGTTCTTTAAACGGCAACAAGAAGCAGAACTCCAACCTGTCATAGAAAGTGACTATGCCAACCGTATTGACCGGATATTAAACCTCATTTACGGTTTCCTGCCTGAAAACGGGCAACTCAGGCAAATCAATATAACCGAACGTAAAGATAGTAATTTCGTTGCAGTCAACATTCCTTCTTTTATTATTGAGAACAATCATTTCCAATCAACCATTCAGATAAAAGAAGATACACTTCCTCAACAACTATGGGAAGCGACCGGCGAACTAAACAGAAGAGACTATACATTAAAAGCATCTCTCTTTGCCCCGGAAAAAAGAAAAATCTCACTACCTTATATTACCCGCCGTTTTGGAGCAGAAGTCACTTTCGACACCCTATCTTATAATATGACTAAAGATAAGCGTGCATCCAATCAACTGCTCCTCAAAGGAAAAGCGAGAGTGAACGGACTTGACGTATTTCATAAAGCTCTCTCTCCTGAAGTAATTCATCTCAATCGTGGACAACTCTGTTACGAGATGAACATAAGCGGGCACTCACTCGAGCTGGATAGCACGACCATTGTTGATTTCAACAAACTCCAGTTTCATCCTTATTTGCGAGCCGAGAAAGAGAAAGGAAACTGGCATTTCACTGCTGCGGTCAACAAATCCTGGTTTCCGGCAGATGATCTGTTCAGCTCTCTCCCCAAAGGATTATTCAGCAATCTGGAAGGCATCAAGACAAGTGGCGAGTTGACCTATCATTTTCTATTAGATATTGATTTTGCACAACTAGATAGTCTCAAACTGGAATCCGAACTGAAAGAGAAAGACTTCCGCATCACAAGCTATGGAGCCACTTCACTCTCCAAAATGTCCGGCGAGTTCATTTATACAGCTTATGAGAATGGAATACCGGTGCGGACTTTTCCTATTGGTCCCTCGTGCAAACACTTTACACCATTGGATAGCATTTCACCCATCCTAAGAATGTCCGTTATGCAAAGTGAAGACGGAGCATTCTTTTACCATCGCGGTTTCCTGCCCGACGCCCTACGGGAAGCATTGATTTACGACCTGCAAGTGAAACGCTTTGCACGTGGAGGAAGCACGATCACCATGCAACTCGTAAAGAATGTATTCCTGAACCGTAATAAGAACTTTGCACGTAAATTGGAAGAGGTATTGATTGTATGGCTAATAGAAAATGAAAGATTAACTTCTAAAGAACGCATGTATGAAGTTTATCTGAACATTGTTGAATGGGGACCGCTCGTTTATGGTATTCAGGAAGCTTCTGCTTATTATTTCAATAAACGCCCTTCACAACTGAACACGGAAGAAAGTATTTTCCTGGCTTCCATTATCCCGAAGCCCAAGCATTTCCGCAGCTCTTTTGCTGAAGGCGGACAGTTAAAGGAGAATATGGAAGGCTATTATAAGTTGATAGCCAAGCGGCTTGCACAGAAAGGAGTAATAAGTGAAATCGAGGCGGATAGTATCCGCCCCGATATCCAAGTTACGGGCGCTGCCCGGAATAGTCTAGCCGGTGAAAACCCGGAGTCTAGTTCTCCTTCCGCTGAGGAGTAATGAGATTGATATAAATAATAAAGGAATAGGTTATCTTCTTGAACTGCTGCTGTTTCTTTCAGAGGAACGGGAAGAACTTTGAGTGCTATTGCTTCTCGTACTTCCGGAAGAAGAGCGTCTTTCTGTTTGTCCACTAGAAACATTGCTCCGGGTAGAGCTACCGCCGCTTCGAGTAGAGCTCGAGCTACCGCTACTCCGGTTAGAAGTGGTACTGCTGCTACGACTAGTAGTACTACCGCTACTGCGACTGGAGCTACTACGACTGGAACTACCGCGACTGGAACCGGAAGAGCTATTATTTCTCTCGGAACTGTTATTTCTATTATAGGAACCACTATCGTTTCGTTTACTTGAACTTTCTCTCGAACTGCTACTTGTTTTTCCACTTTCACGATTGGAGGAACTGGAACCAGTTGAACTTCCGCTTGTTGGTCTGCGATTAGAGCTTGAAGAACCGGAACCTGTTTCCGGACGACGACCAGAATTACGATCACTTTCTACTCTATTCGTATTCCCATTTTTATCAGGAGCAACATTGTTACCAGGTCTCCCACTTCCGGACGGTGTAGATGGTCTGACAGAAGTCGAAGGCCGATCTCCTCCAGATTCCGGACGGGGACGTGTTGACGTACCAGGTCTTGTTGTCGTTCCGGGACGAGTAGAAGTATCAGGACGAGTAGAGGTACTTGGGCGAGACGTACCAGGACGCGTTGTCGATGAACCCGGACGGGAAGAATTACCCGGACGTGTCGGTGCATTATGCGGACGAGTGGAAGTATTCGGACGGAACCGGACAGAACCGAAATCCGAACGACGATAAGAGTGGAATACTCGCTGATCTCTCACCCGATGCGGTGCAGAATAATGGTTGAAATTAGTATATCTGCCCCGATAATAACTCACATGGTGAAAGTGTGGACGATAATGTGCTCCACAATAAGTACGGTAATGGTAAGGCACACCAAAATAAAACAAACTGCGATTCGGGTAATTAACATAAACCCTGAAACTCCATTTCCCTCCGGTTACATAGATTGGCCGATAGAAATACTCGGCACCGAGGAACCGGCGATACTGTGCATCACTCAATATCCAGCGAAGATCGTCATTACGGATATCCAACGCTTCATAATAATCATCCAATGCCCATTCGTAACCACGTGCTACGTAATCCATGATATTACGGACAGAATAAATAAAGTCGTAATTAATTTCATACGCATCATTATATTGCTGTGTACTCAAGCTCAATTCATATGCCATCTTATCGGTAAGAAAACGCGTCTCCTTACGTACCTTGCTAGTGCTCATTCCAGCCATTACGGTCATATTGGCAGTCAGACCGACAGCAAAGAGTAAAAACAGTATTCGTTTCATAATTCAATCTCCTATCATTTATTATTCTGATGATATTCCTCAATAAACTTACGCATCTCATCTTTATATGCATTAGAAAATAAAATATCGATCACCTTATTAAAATTTCTTTTATCCCTTACATAAGGATACAGCTTCTTCATCATCTCCACCTGGTCAGGAGTATACGAAATCTCCTTCACTATTTTCACACATTGATTTGAAGTGACATCATACGTTCTCAACATCCGATCGACAAGCTTCTTCTGGTCTTCATTCATAACCGTTATTTTAAGCTTATTGATAAATTCATCAAACTCCGGATCAGTCATCAAACGAGCTTCTTCCACCTGTTCATGATTAGGAAAGACTTCAACGGTAGTGTTCACAGCAGGCGGTACTACAACGGAATGCATTGGTGCAGGTCTGCCATAACCTTTGAACGTATCCATACTAACCACCTCTCTATTTACAAACTGAACGATTATCGTCACAGGTTCCGAAGTAAGTACAGGCGTACCGTTATCACGATGGAATTCCCATTCTTCCATATCACCGTCAAAACGCCGGAAATCAGGTTTTCCTAAAACGGACTCTACCTGAGATTGAGTCATTCCCTGATATATACCCATCATCTGTTTGGTAGATACATAGCTGGTAAAACAGCCACTGACCAATATTCCCAACGCCAAACACAGCATAATATGTATCTTTTTCATAACCGTATCGTTTTTAGTTAATAGTATCAACGTTTACCGTACCCTATGATAAAATCCTTCATCTTTTCCTTGCTGGAGCTAAATGTCAGGGTATTAATCACCGTAAAGAAAGCTTCCTTATCTACAATCCGGGGATACATGATCTTCATAATCTCCATCCGGTCATCATCGAATGTATATAGTTTGGTCAGTTGGAGACATTGGGCAGATGTGAAATCAGAACCAGCCAATGCAGCATTGAGCAACTTCATACGGTCATCTTTAAAAGGCTCATTCTTCATCTCTTTATAAAACGTTTGGAAGAGCTGATCGTTCATCACCCTGTTGTAACCATATCCCGGACGATGTTCTCCCTGTTCGGGACGGCCGGGTCTTTCCGGGCGCATGTTATCACGTCCGTCTACCCATATTTCTGTCACTCCTCTCCCATCAAAATAAACGAGATCTTTATATAATTTTTCTCCTTTCCATACTCGCTCTCCCGCACGGGTAAAGCGGGTGGCAAACACTTCAACAGTATAATGTCCGGGATTTAAATTGGCTATAAAGCAGGTAGTAGTAGGTAAACATATCTGGTTCCCTCCCAGGTAAACAAGAATCGGAGTATTCCCGCCATCGATACGGATTCCGTTAACAGACTGCGCTTGTAAGGAGAGGGCAGCGAACAGGATACAGAAACTTATTATAATCTTACGCATAGCTTATCTAGTTTTTAATTATTTATATCTTTAATCTGATAGCACAAAAATAGGGTGAGGAAACTCCCCACCCCAATGATTCTCTCTATTCGTATGTAGGGAAATCCCTATTCTGTTTAGGAATCCGCCAAAGCAATGCCATCCTCATGCAAGGTAATCAGACGTTTCTTATACAAGTCGCCCACTCCTTTCTTAAAGGTTTTCTTGCTAACACCAAACGTGTCATAAATATCTTCCGCAGGACTTTTATCATTCAAGTTGATCCGTCCTCCATGCGCTTTGATATAGTCGAGCAGCGTTTTCGAAAAATCGTCAATCTTTTCAAAACCGGGTTTCTGAAGAATCAGGTCTACCTTACCATCTTCACGCACCTGTTTCACAAAAGCTTTCATCTCCATTCCTGTTTCCAACGGACAGAATATTTCATTTTCATACAGCAAACCGCTATACTTATTATCTATAATCGCTTTAAAGCCCAAATCCGTCTTCTGCCAAATCAGGATATTCACTTCTGCTTCCGGAGTATATTCCGGCTTTTCTTTCGACAGATAACGTTCCACCTTTGCTGAAGCCACAATACGATAACTCTCTTCATCCAAATGCGCATGGACCACATATTTCCGCCCAACCTGCATTTTCATCTTCTGCTCACTGAACGGAACGAACAGGTCTTTCATCAATCCCCAGTTCAGGAAAGCTCCGTATTGATTCACCCAGGAGACTTCCAGACAGGCGAACTGACCTACCTGCACCAACGGAGTCAGCGTCGTAGCAATCAGTCTTTCATCCATATCCAGATAAAGAAACACGTTCAAAAATCTCCTATCTTACAGTCTTCGGGCACATAGCGGGTAGGCAACAAAATCTCACCTTCTTCCCCACCATCGAGATATACGCCGAAATCTACTTCTTTCACGACTTCAAGCTGATTGAACTTTCCTAATTCGATGCTCATATTCTTATCTATTTATTGTAATAAGACACAAAGATAATCTATTTTGAATAGATCTCTCAAACAGTCAGCCATAACTTTTCGTTATCGGGCAAAACTATTTGCAATGAACAATCTGCTTTCTAATATGTTAACTTTGTAGCGACAAAAAGAAAAAAGTAAATTATTCACCTTTAAACATATAAACTTATGGAATTTCTAACCAACGAGAAACTTACGATTGTAGGAGCTGCCGGAATGATCGGCTCCAATATGGCACAAACAGCCATGATGATGAGACTCACTCCGAATATTTGCCTGTATGATCCATTTGCCCCGGCTCTGGAAGGAGTAGCTGAAGAATTGTATCACTGCGGTTTTGAAGGTGTCAACCTTACATTTACCTCCGATATCAAAGAAGCGCTGACAGGAGCTTCTTACATTGTCTCTTCCGGTGGAGCTGCCCGTAAAGCAGGTATGACCCGCGAAGATTTGCTGAAGGGAAATGCAGAAATTGCCGCTCAATTCGGTAAAGATGTTCATCAATATTGCCCGAACGTAAAACATATCGTTGTGATCTTTAATCCTGCAGACATCACCGGATTGATTACTTTGTTGTATTCAGGTTTGAAACCCTCTCAAGTTTCTACACTGGCTGCCTTGGACAGCACCCGTCTGCAAAACGAACTGGTGAAATTCTTCCATATCCCGGCTTCCGACATTCAGAATTGCCGTACGTATGGTGGTCATGGCGAACAAATGGCTGTATTCGCATCTACAACCAAAATAAAAGGAGAGCCTTTGACCGATTTCATCGGCACTACCCGTCTTCCATTGGCAGATTGGGAAGCACTGAAAGTACGTGTCATCCAGGGTGGTAAGCATATTATCGACCTGCGCGGCCGCTCTTCTTTCCAAAGCCCGTCCTATGTTTCTATCGAAATGATTGCCGCCGCTATGGGAGGAAAACCATTCCGCTGGCCTGCCGGAACGTATGTTTCTAACAGTAAGTTCGACCATATCATGATGGCGATGGAAACTTCAATAACTAAAGACGGCGTCACTTATAAAGAAGTAGCCGGAACTCCTGCCGAACAGGAAGAATTGGAAAAAAGCTACGAGCATTTATGCAAACTTCGTGATGAAGTGATTGAAATGGGGATCATCCCAGCTATTAAAGACTGGCACGCATTGAATCCCAATATTGACTAATCAAACAATATTAGCAAAAAGCCGAAAAAGAGAAAATACATCTCTTTTTCGGCTTTTATTCCAATTACTTACATATCACATATACCCCCCACTTAGTCTATAAATCTTTCAAGACTCCAATTCAAATGACTATGCAAAGTTGGGGATAATTCGTCAATTAAAAAAATAGACAAAATGGGGAAAGTACCTAAACTGAAGTTACAGGTACTCAAAGTGCGAAATATAGTGATTATCCTATCCAAATTAGTGAATGGAATAAAACTGCGCATCGAAGTTTATAAAATATCTGTCATTTTTGAGAAGTACATTCGGAACAAACTCCTTTTAGTACATAGTTTATACTATGCAAAGTAAATCCTTTAGGCAAATCAATCACCGGGATATGTGTACCTTCCAGGCAGAATGTACGATGACATTTCTCACAATAAAAATGCGAATGTAAATCCTGTACCACACAATTGCAGGAGTTGTCGCAAACGGCATACTTCAACGAGCCGCTCCCATCGTCTATGCTATGTATGAGGTGATGAGACAAGAAGAGAGCGATGGTACGGGATATAGTCGATTTATCGACTGTATCGAGCAGTGTTTCCAAATCGAGCAATGACACCGCACGCTCTGCCTGCATCATCGCTTTTATCACCAGAAGCCTTATGGCAGTTGGCTTGATACCTCTTCTATCCAACTTATCCAAATAAATATCTTCTTCCATCTTTCTCCTATTTTATCATTTTCTGTATTCTGACAGCATTCATAATGGCAAGTAGCGCAACACCCACATCTGCAAAGACAGCTTCCCAAAGAGTAGCAATTCCACCGGCTCCCAAAATCAATACAAGTAATTTCACTCCAAATGCCAGTGATACATTCTGCCAAATAATTCTTCGTGTCAGTTTTCCTACTTTGATAGCTTCGGCTACCTTCGACGGCTGGTCTGTCTGTATCACTACATCGGCGGTTTCAATAGCCGCATCACTACCCAGTCCTCCCATAGCAATGCCAACATGACTTAGAGCGAGCACCGGTGCATCGTTCATTCCATCACCGACAAATGCGATCCGGTTTGCCTCATCCTGCCGCAGCTCTTCCAGATGATTCACTTTTCCTTCCGGCAACAGGTCACCATAAGCTTTCGATATACCGAGCTTTTCTGCAAAGTTAGTAACAATACTCTGTTTATCACCGGATAGTATCTGGATGTTTTCAATATTTAAAGCTTTTAAATTGTCAATAGCTACCTTTGCGTCCTCTTTCAGGGCATCAGCCAGCAGCAGATAACCTGCATAACGGTTTCCAACAGCACAGACCACGATGGTATCCGTTATTTCCAGCAGTTCTTTTGGATAGGATATATCAAACTTAGACAGTAACCGGCAATTACCGACCAGAACCATAGCCCCGTCTATCGTTGCTTCCAAACCATAGCCGGCAAATTCTTTTGTACCGGTAACAGCTACACATTCAATGTTTTGTTCTTTCGCATAATTCACAACAGCCTTGGCAATCGGATGAGTACTATCACTTTCTACCGAAGCAACCAGTTTCACTAATTCTTCTTCCGAAACCTCGCCTGCACTTTTACAGGCCTGTACTTCAAAGGTTCCTTTTGTCAGGGTTCCAGTTTTATCGAATACCACTGTATTGATCTTAGTGATAGCATCCAGATAATTACCACCCTTGAATAAAATTCCCAACCGGGATGCCGCTCCAATTCCCCCAAAGTAGCCCAACGGAATACTAACCACCAACGCACAGGGACACGAAATCACCAGAAAGACCAAAGCTCTGTATAGCCAATCATTAAATGCAAATACAAATGGAGGATTAATAAGTGAATAAACAAATGGACACAAAACAATTAACACTGCAAGCGCTATAACAATAGGTGTATAAATGCGCGCAAACTTACGAATAAACAATTCAGCCGGAGCCTTACGTTCGGAAGCATTCTGAACAAGTTCCAATATTCGGGCAAGTGCACTCTTATCAAAAGGTCTCGTTACCTCGAGCCGGATAACCTTATCGGTTACAATCATTCCGGCAAGTACTTCTTCACCTTTCCGAATATTACGAGGAACGCTTTCACCTGTTAATGCGGCTGTATTGAAGGCAGCCACTTCATTCTGCATAGTTCCATCCAATGGCACCCGTTCGCCTGCCTTTATTTCTATGATTTCACCGACTTTTATCTTTTTAGGGCTTTCAATAACAAGATTGCCTTCCCGGAGCACTAATGCTTTCTCGGGTCTTACATCCAATAAGGCTCCAATATTACGTTTGGCTTTATCTACCGCTTTATCCTGAAACAGTTCTCCTACTGTATAGAATAACATCACGGCTACTCCTTCCGGATATTCACCAATATAGAAAGCTCCCAAAGTAGCTATAATCATTAGAGTGAACTCACTGAAATAGTCTTTTTCCCTGATACTTTCCCAGGCTTCTTTCATCACTGGAATTCCTACCGGAAGATAGGCCACGATATACCATATCAAGGCAACAGATCCTTCACGGAAGAATGCTAAATCGAGAGCATTCATAATTATTCCACTTGTCAGAAGCAGGAGAGAGAATATCACTTTCCCATATTCATGGAATACCGAAACCTTTGCATCAACCTTTTTTTCTGCTGCGCATGAATGAGCGCCACAACTACAATGTCCCATAACATTCATCATTTAGTTGATGCAAAGGTAGCAAATGATTCATGCAACAAAGTTGCAAAATCGGTTTCAGAACATATATCCCAACGAGATCATCAGGTTTCTGTTCTTCATTCCGAGATCTTTTGCCACTTCAACGAGTCCAAAATCATAACTAATGGCCACCTGATATTTCTTGCTGAACTCAACGCCTGCTTTCAACCCAAGACCAAAGTCGAACCGTTTCAGACCATCATCTCCAAATATATCTTCGGAGGCTGAATTACCGTCCAAGCCCGCTATATCCGCAATATCACCATCCACCTTCGCTTTCATCTTTCCAAACAAACCAACAGCAACATAAGGTCCTACACTTCCAAATAGCGCAAAGTCATCATTGACTGCATATTTATACCCAACACGCACCGGTACTTCCAAATAATACGGATTGAATGTCAGACTCGCCACTGATCCTCCGTCAATCTTAGCGCCTTTCAATGTCAGCAATGCAGCGAAATCCATATATGCGCCACTGCCATTCGCATCCTGCGACAATCCGACCTCTGCTTTAACTCCTGCGTGAAAACCTATCCTGCTGTCAAACCCTGTAATGGTGTATTTGCTAACATTCATACCTGCCATCACACCCCATTTCAGGTTGTCTTGAGCATTGATACTCACTACGCTTATCGCTACTAAAGCGAACAATAACAAGACCTTTTTCATACGAATAAATAATTTAATTATTGTTTAGAAATTATGTGAGGCAAAAATAACAATAATTCGCATAACTCCGAGAGATTTAGTAAAAATATAAAAAATAAACGATATGAATCTTATGAGGTATAGTCATAGCAAGAGAACCGGACTATTTCAAACGATTTTACGAGATATAGAACAAAAACACTCTGTACAGAGAAAAAACAAAGAATGAAAGACTGTATAACTTAATTAATTGTTATCTTTGCACAATCAGTCGTAGCGCGACTGTATTGTTTGTTTTAAGAAAAAAAGCGTTTAGCTGATTTCTGTGCCAGAGAAAAGTCGAAAATTCCAAACACACAGAGAAGCAGATAGATGCTCCTTGCAATATGCGGGGAGTGTTTCCTGTTTGTGTGTTTAGGGCTTCGACTCCCTCTCTGGCGGATAGGCAAATGCTCTCCGCTTTTTTTGTGCCTATAAATTTGCAATAGATACAAACGACAAATTAGTAATAATCACAAAGGCAAGTCAATTCGGGTGGAGCGGCACCCGAACGACTACAGAGTCGAAAACGTAACATTTAGATGTTACTACTTGCCTTTGAAAATATAAGAGACAGAGGCTAGCTACACCTGCAAGGGGAACAAATGGATTCATCCAGGAGTTCCCCTCTATTTTTGTGAAGATGTGTACTATTGGAAAGACAGATATTAGGTCTACATATAAATTTGATGATTCTTATTGTCAACCAAAGCTTTTCCCAAATAATATAATGATTATCATCGGTTTACATGCTGACAATAAGCCATGGCAATAGCCTGACAATAAAAAAATTAGAACTTTTATTGTCAGCCTGTTCTTTGATCCCTTTGGGGCAAGGTTATGGGATTCATTCCAATATGTCGATATACTCTAACTTAATTCCCAGCTTGATCCATGTTATAAACTACTGAAGACTATCATTGTCTACAGTAACAATACCATCGACATAAAAAACACATACGCTTTATAAAATGAGTATGCCCCTGTTAAATGAATGCTACATAACCGGTATCTTTCACTTACCAAGCAGGTATTGTTCCACTAAAGCACTGGTATCTTTAGTGGAACAATACTGATACCCTAGAGGAACTATACTGGCGTGTTAACGGAACTATATAGGTATATTAATGAAAAGATATCACTTTGGAAAGCTGTTATAAAAATGCGGCATTACTTCGAAACATGTTCATAAAGCTATTGTTTATCAGGTTATAAAGGTATCATAAGAGATAAAAGTAAGGCTGACAATAAAAGTCGGGATATTTTATTGTCAGCCTATTATCAGCATCTATTGTCAGGTGATATAGCATTGATATTCATATACTTAAATACTATTCTGACAGTTTGACAATAAAACAGGTACAAATCAATAGAAACGATCATAAAGTTTTTAATTGGGAAAAGCAAAGAATTTATAAAAAGAAAGAAAAAGTTTGCTGTTCCCTTCAGAATAAACATCTTTGTAACCGTGGTTACAGTAACCTCAGTTACTAATATAATTCACTGACTATGAGGTTTTATAATAGAGAGGAAGAACTGAAAAAACTGAAAGAGCTAAAATGAAAAAAGACCTTCTCCTTACAGTTTTATTCCTCTCACTAATATATTTACCCAGCGATCTAAAGCTCTTTCCATCAAATTTAACGAAGAACCGAATAACACAAAAGCATCCTATAGCTTACAACATACATATATTCATCTAACATTCAAATATTTATATTAATAGAGTATATTCCACCCAAGACAATATATCAAAATAATCTTTCATATACAATATAAATCTGCAACGTATAAAAGTAATTTAATGACAGGATAAAAAAGAAAAGATTAAGTTTTATCATTTTTCACAGAACAAACATGACCGTAACAAAGAAAACATACTGCAATAAAAGCCTTTTACAATTCTTTTACTATCATAGAGTTAGGTTACGGGAAAATCTCCGGATAAACCTTGTTTCGAGAAGTTTTTTGTTACTTTTGCCGCAAACTAATATATTTCAGTGCAACGGGAATCTTATTATAATATGAAAGACATCACCTTATGGAACATCATGTTGAAAGGTGACACAAAGCCATTAGAGGTATTGTATAAGAGACATTACGAGCTTCTATTGAATTTTGGACTCAAATATGTTTCAGATGAAGAATTTGTTAAAGATTGCATTCAGGATCTTTTCGTGAAACTTTGCAGCAGCACCCGTTTGTCTCCCACCGATTATGTGCGTTCCTATCTGCTGACTTCTTTGAAAAACCTTATATTCGATAAACTTTCATCTTTAAAATCCACCGAAGATATCAATGCGCTTCCCTTCGACTTAACGATAGAAGACACCTCACTGGAAGTCTTATTTAAGGATAATGATGAGGATATACAAATCATTAAAAATCTGCAAGAGGCTTATAAACAACTGTCCGAGAATCAACGGATGGCGATTTATCTTCGTTACATTAAAGGCTTATCCTATAGAGAAGTTGCAGCTGTCCTGGAGATTAATCCTCAATCTGCCATGAATTTAGTATCCCGCACACTGACGAGCCTTCGCTCTAAAATGACCTTGAAAGAATATCTCTTTTTCCTTCCTTTTTTCTTTCTTAAATGCTACTATTTCCTTTGTCCGGTTCACCCAATTTGCTGAAGAAATCTTTTTTCTGCAAAATAATGAAAGAAAAGTGAGTAGACTTTTTCTTTTCTCCCGTTTTAAATATAAAAGCAAAAAATGGAAGGCAAGAAAGCAAATATACATCAGGTGATACGCAAAGTAATTCTACATGTTCGGAAACAGGAGAGAAATGTCTCAACGACCGAACTGGATGAATCATGGAGACTTATCGAAAAACAAATCCATGCAACCAAAAAGAAAAAGTTGCATCAACGATTACTTTATGCGGCAACTTATTCATCAGTTGCCGCAATCCTGCTATGTATGTTTTGGCTGGGTAAACAGTTCATCTCTTATTACCATGCAGATGACAGCGCATTAGTCGATTTCGCATTGAAAATGCAGGCAGCCCCATTACAAGAAGATATTCTATTGTTGATACCGGGAGAAAAGAATATAGAAGTGAGTGATACCGATGCAAATATCATTTATTCGCAGAATGGTTTAGTGGTGGTCAACTCTGATACAGTCAATCAGATTCAGCCACAAAAGAAGAAGCCCGAATTCAACCAGCTGATAACCCCTAAAGGGAAAAGAACTCAATTGACTTTACCAGACGGAACTCATCTATGGGTGAATTCAGGAACACGGGTGATTTATCCAACTCATTTTGAAAGAGACCAGCGTGAAATTTATGTTGAAGGAGAAGTGTTCCTCGATGTACGCCGCAATGAAAAAGCCCCCTTCATAGTAAGAACTAAAGATTTTCAAGTACAGGTATTAGGTACTTCATTCAATATATCGGCATATTCATCGGAGAAAACGTCTTCCGTGGTGTTGGTGGAAGGAAGTGTGAATATAAAAAGCCACAATCAGCAACAGGTCAAACTCGCTCCGGGACAGCTGGTTAACATTCATAGCGACCAACTGGACACTCCTCAAAATGTAGATGTTGAGCCTTATATCTGTTGGATAAAGAATATCCTAATGTACACAGACGATTCTTTGGATAAGGTCTTTAGAAAATTAAATCTATACTATGGCAAAGAATTCGTATTGGATACGGAGGTGGAGAGAATGCAGGTTTCCGGAAAGCTGGATTTAAAAGATAAACTTGAAGACGTCTTACATACTATATCTTATTCTGCACCCATAGAATATAAAGAAGTGGGTGATAAAATATATGTGAGGAAGAAATAAGTATAGATCATTTATTGTTAAACCTTTATACGTAATATTATGAGAAACAAAAGTCCTTAAAAAGAAGGCTGAATGATAATTGCAGTATCATCCAGCCGAAAAATCAAACAACATTTAATTGTTTAATTTCTTAAAAACGTTGTAAATATATGAAAAATACCAGTAGCACATTTCTTACAAGGGTGAGAATGGCTCGCATATTATTTCTTTTTAGTGTTTGTTTTCTTTCTTTACACTCTTATGCGGCGAACATAGGAGCGTATGCTCAACAGAAAAACTTAACAATTGAAATGCGGAACAAAACAGTTAAGGAAGTACTTGATTATATAGAAAAAAACAGTGAATTTATCTTTTTCTATTATAGCAAAGCGATTGATACGAAACGTATAGTCAGTTTGTCTGTAAAGGACCAACCGATAACCGTTATTCTCGATCAGTTATTTAAGAATACAGATGTCCTGTATGAAATTAAAGACCGGCAGATTTCTCTGAAAAGAGAAGAGTTGCCTACAGAGCAACGTCCGCAGGATTCGAAACAACAAAAGCGCAAATTGGTAGGAACCGTTACGGATGCTTCTTCCAGCGATCCTTTGGTGGGGGTCAGTATTTCTGTAAAAAACTCCCCGGGAACAGGAACAATTACAGATTTAGATGGTAAGTTTTCAATAGAGGTTTCAAATAATACAGAGTTAACATTTTCTTATATCGGATACAAACAGCAGGTATTGAGTGTAGGCGATTTGGGAGTTTTGAAAGTGAAAATGCAATCGGACAACGAGGTGCTGGATGAAGTGGTGGTGGTAGGAGCCGGCACACAGAAAAAAGTATCCGTAACCGGTGCTATTTCCACTGTAAAAGGTGTAGAATTGCGTGCACCGAGTTCTTCACTGACCAATAATCTTACAGGAAAGCTGGCAGGTGTGGTATCGATGACAACCAGTGGAGAACCGGGTTCCGTATCCGATTTCTATATCAGGGGAATCGGAACATTCGGGGGACGTGCAACACCTTTAATTCTGATGGACGATATCGAAATTTCGAGTGGCGACCTTAATAATATCCCTACCGAATCGATCGCCAGCTTTTCAATCTTGAAGGATGCATCGGCAACTGCTATTTATGGCGCTCGCGGTGCTAATGGAGTGCTGCTTATCAAAACGAAAGACGGTATGGAAAACACGCGGGCACAGATAAATATCACGTTCGAAAATTCATTTCTAAGACCGGCAAACACGCTGAAGTTCGTCGATGGCCCTACGTTTATGAATATGTACAATGAAGCCTTGGTGACTCGTACTCCAAGCGCAACACCCAAATATTCGGATGACGTCATAGAATATACAAGGAGCGGAATCAATCCGTATGTTTATCCGAACGTGGATTGGTATGACCTGCTTTTCAAAAATTCTACCATGAACCAACGGGCAAACATTAATGTACAGGGAGGTAGTTCGAAGGTTACCTATTACATGAGTTTGCAAGCAAATCATGATAGCGGTATGCTCAACTCCCCCAAGCGTTACTCTTTTGACACGAACATCAACAGATGGGAGTACATTTTCCAAAGTAACATATCCTATAAGATGACTCCGACAACCACTGTCGAGCTACGCATGAACGACCAGATAGGATATGCCAAAGGACCGTCTTTTTCAACTTCCGACCTGTTCTATCTTACCTACAATACCAATCCGGTGGCATTTCCGGCATCTTTTCCGGCAGAAGAAGGTGACAAGCATATACGTTTCGGAGGGGCAATGCTTAGTGGAAATTCGATGTATAACAACCCTTATGCATATATGATAAATAATTTCAGAGGATCCAATCATAATACCATCAACACCTCTGTTCGTATTAATCAGAACTTTGATTTTGTGACAAAGGGACTTTCCGCCTCTATTCTGGTTAACTGGAAAAACTATTCAAACTCATCTTATACCAAATCACTTGCCCCCTATTACTATCGCGTACAGGATGGCAGTTGGAATGTCGATTCGCCCGACCTTTATGCATTGGAGCAACTGACTTCGGGATCTGAATATATATCCCAGTCGGATATAGAGCGCTACCAGGACAATACCTTTTATATGGACGGACGCATCAATTACAGCAGGCAGTTCGGCCGACATGCCGTATCGGGAATGTTGATGTATATGATGCGTGAATACAGATCCAGCGTATTACCCAACCGCAACCAAGGATTATCTGCCCGTATCACCTACGATTACAACCAGAAATATCTGGCCGAAATAAATTGCGGTTATAACGGAACGGAACGTCTGGTAGAAGGAGAACGGTTCGAGTTATTTCCCGCCATATCTTTAGGCTGGGTTATCAGTAACGAGGATTTCTGGACTCCACTGCGTTCAATTGTATCTTTCCTCAAGCTCCGGGGATCTTATGGACTGGTAGGCAGCGATGATACGGGAAAAAGTGCGGGAGCTGCCCACTTTCTCTATATAAATGATATAAAGCTCGACGATTTGGGTTATGGAACCGGACCTGATGGAAGTGTTGTCGCCAAAGGACCCAGCGTTTCATATTATGCTGTCAGAAATGCACATTGGGAAAGAGTGAAAAAGTTCGATATCGGTATAGACATGAATCTATTCAACCAGCTCAATATTGTTTTCGACTATTTTCATGACAAACGAGATCGCATCCTTCTCAAACGAGGTTCTTTTCCTAGACTATTAGGATACGCTAATGCTGTGCCATGGAGTAACATTGGTAAAGTAGACAATCGAGGTATCGAGCTGGCTGTCAATTGGCGAAAGAAAATCACCAATGATTTAAATATGGACCTGCGTTTCAATTTGACATATAATAAGAATAAATACATCTACAAAGATGAACCGGATTACCCTTACGTGTGGCAGTCGGAAACTGGTAAACCCTTGAGTAACACGATAGGATACATTGCCGAAGGGTTATTCAAAGACCAGGCGGATATAGAAATGAGCCCTTCGCAGGATGAATTGGGAAGTACGGTAATGCCAGGTGATATCAAATATCGCGATGTAAACGGTGATGGCAAAATAAATTCAAAAGATCAGGTTATGATTTCGCAATATGGCAATGTGCCGCGCATTCAGTATGGAATTGGGCTAGACATGACATATAAATCTTTCGATTTCGGAATGTTTTTCAATGGTTCTGCCCAACGGACAATCATGGTATCAGGCATTATGCCATTTCGCGGTGATGCTTCAACCGGTGATCGAAACGTGATGCAGTTTATCGCCAACGACTACTGGAGCGAAGCTAATCCGAATCCGGATGCGAAATTTCCACGATTAGGTATTACTGACAGTCAAGTGGCAAACAACTCTGTCAACAGCACCTACTGGATGCACAACGGACGTTTTATCCGCTTTAAAACCCTTGAACTCGGATATAGTTTTCCGTACTGCCGTGTTTATATCAATGGGGATAATCTGGCTGTGTGGAGTCCTTTTAAAGAGTGGGATCCGGAATTGTCATGGAATGCGTATCCTCTTCAACGGACTATCAATATTGGAGTGCAGCTAAAATTCTAAGTTCTATATAACCAAAATATAAAATATGAAAACCATTAAGATCATATCACGATTCATACTAAGTGTGACTGCCGCATGTTGCATGGCTTCTTGCAACTATCTGGACGTTGTCCCGGATGAAACAGCCGACTTGCCCGACGCAATGAAAGACAGAGCTTCCACATTGGGTTTCCTTCATTCATGTTATACTTATTTCGAGTGGTTTTACACAGTTGAAAACTCATTCATCAACTCGACCGATGAATATGCCCGCCCCTTACTATGGGCTGACGACGGACAGAAAGCGGCATGGAACCAGCTTTCTCCTTCCAGTCAAACCGCCCCGTGGAATAGTTGTTACGATGGAATAGGACGATGCCATCTATTCATGGATCAGCTTGACAAGAGCAATCCGACGGGAGTAACCGAGAGCGATAAAAGACGCTGGAAAGCCGAAGCTTTGTTCTGTCGGGCACTCTATCATTTTATGTTACTAGAGTCATACGGACCTATACCATTAGTGACTGAACATTACAATCAAAACCTTGACAAAAAGGATTTTCCGGGCAGATCGCATTTCGATGTATGTGTAGACTCCATAGCTGAATGGTTTGACCGGGCTGCCTTCGAATTGCCGCCAACAGTACAGAACAGCGAACTGGGACGTGCTACTTCAACAGCTTGCAAAGCCTTAAAAGCGCGATTGTTGGTTTATGCCGCCTCCCCCCTGTGGAATGGCTCATTCCCTTATTCAAACTGGAAGAACACTAACTTTGAAACTCCGGGATATGGAAAGGAGTTAGTCAGCAGAACATACGATGAAAACAAATGGGAACGCGCCCTGACAGCTTGCAACGAGGCTCTTGATTGGGCACTGACTCAAGGTAACCGCAAACTGTTCGACCTTGCCACTTCCACCAGTATCAGAATAAACCAAGGAGTTCCATTGCCTAATATAGAGGGGGTTGATGACCAGTTTAAAGAGTCGGTAATGCTCATGCGTTACCTCAATACGACACGTGAGACTGATGGCAATAAAGAAGTAATCTTTGCCATCGGAAGCGGTGACAACTATGGCATCTATTCACAAATACCTCATGGCGTCACCACTTACAACGGCTCTCCTGTAGGAGGATGGGGAGGTATTGCTGTTTTCTTGAACTCTGTTGAAAGATTTTATACAAAGAATGGAAAATTGCCCCAATACGATCATACTTTTCCCGATAAATCGGACTGGTTTGAATCGGCAGGTCTGTCTAATCCGGATATCATAAAACTGAATGTCAATCGTGAACCGCGTTTCTATGCATGGGTTTGTTACGATGGAGGTGAATATAGTTCGTTCATAGCCGATGGCTCACCACTGATACTTGAAGCGCGTAACTCGCAAAAACATGGGTACAACCCTGACAGATATAATAGAGATAATAATGCAACCGGATATTTCTCCAAAAAGAGAATACAACCAAACTTCCAATGGCGCTCTCAAGATAATGGCAATAATTATGCTCATACTCCACTGGCAGTCATACGTTTGGCGGAATTATACCTCAATCTGGCGGAATGTCATGCTGCATTGAACAGCAAACAAGATGTCTTGGACAACCTGAACATTGTTCGTAATCGTGCAGGTATTCCCGATTTAGAATTATCTGACATAAACTCTGATATGAGTTTAATGGATTGGGTGCGCAGTGAACGTTATGCTGAATTATGGTTTGAAGGACACCGCTATTTTGATGCCCGGCGTTGGACAATTGCTCCGGAGGTATTCAAAGCCGGTGTCCGTGAAGGTCTTAATGCCATCGCAAAAAAAGATCCATCGTTCCGTGAGTTTAACCAAAGAGTAAAGGTGGACCAACCTTTTATGTGGAACAACAAAATGTATCTTCTTCCGATCAATGACTCGGAGATATACAGCAATCCCCAACTAGTACAATCGCCCGAATATTAATTTAGAATTACCAGAATTATGAAAACGATATTATTGAAATTAATTTTAATACTTGGTGTATGTCAGATTGTATATTCATGTAGCAACGAATATTCGAATGATAAGTTATTCCCTGAAGAATATCACAAAATATTGTATTTCAAGAACGAGGGCAAGCATATATTTAGTTGGCAGGCTTCTGAAAATACGGTCGAAGAGCCTCTTCTGGTTATTAAGGCAGGAAGTGACCCGTCTTTGACTGCAACGGTTAACGTGCGTGCATTGACACAACAGGAAATCGATGAAAATTATAGCCAGCCCGAAAATCAAAGTTACAAGACAATAACGCCTGATGCATATTCATTTAAAGACGGAGTTCACGAACTAACGTTTGCAACTAACGAGACGTCGAAATATCTTTATCTGAATTTTGATGTAGCTAAAATATATCAGTTAATCAAATCGGCACCTGGATCTAAACTTGTTTTGGCACTCCAGTTGGAAAGTACAGAAGAGGGTATTGTGAATGTTGAAATGAACCGGGTCTTATATGTTTTTGATATAAACGGGCAGCAAGTGGAATGGGGAAAAAAGGATATACAGATTGAAAGTGCGACATATAGTTCAATGAGTGTAAAACTCAAAGCCGAAATTGCAGATAATATATCCAATTTCTCTTGCGGACTCGATTTCTCACAAAACGCGCAACTGGTGTCTGCATATAATGATTTTCATTCAACCAATTATGAAGCGCTTCCCGCAGGAGCCTACCATGTGAATGATTTTTCTTTTGCAAATGGCAATGATGATGCTACAACGACATTGACAGTAGCAAGTTCAACATTGCAAAAAGATAAGCACTATCTTCTTCCGTTGAAGTTTGCAGCCCCCTCGTCCCCACAAATAGAGGTATCGGACGAGATTTATTACCTGACTGTTGTGGTACCTGCTGATCCACAAGTCATTCCCGACAACAGAGAATGGAAAATATTGCTATGCAACAGCGACCAGAAGATGGAGAATCCCTCATCAACGGATGGGGATAATATCGGAGCCGGAGCCATCATAGATGGAATTTTCGACAATCACTGGCATTCGAGTTATTGGGGAAAAGATGTCAATGGATTCAATAATAAAGATGACTACCACTATGGCTTCACAGATTATCATTGTTTTGATGGAATGAGAACACCTATCACAATTGTCATAGATATGAAGAATTCAATAGAAGTAAGCGATATCGGACTGACTCAACGAAGAGATAACGCGAACATTAAGAAGATAGATTTCTATGTTTCGGACGATCCTCTATTTTTATTCAAAACGATTGCCGATGGAGGAACATCTGCTGATTACTCGGCTGTGGCACTAAATAACTGGACGCTTCTCTTTTCTAAAGAGAACGCTCCACGACAGAATGAAACCATCTGGTTCGGTGACAGTGAGACGATAACGCCACAAAAGGGACGATTCCTGAAAATTGTAATTTCCAGTGCATACAACGATCCCTATGGGCTCAATGGTGTGGATTACATCGTTGTCGGTATGGCCGAATTGCAAGTAAAACAACTTTCTACAATGATTGGAAAAATAATTCAATAAGATGAAACACAGATTTAATTTTTTAACACTTTTGCTGGTATTGTTTACAATACCAGCAGGTATCTTTGCCAGAGAAAGCAAATTCACAAAGCGAGGCAGCGGACCATTGTTTTGGAATATGTACCAATACAATTTCCGGTATGGAACATCAATGCCTGAAGATGTTTGGAAAAAGAATATCGACTGGCTTGCCGAGGAGTTTTTACCTTATGGATATGATATGGCAGCTACTGACGGTTGGTTATTTAACCTCAATTCTATAGATCAATATGGTTATCTGACCAAATATGACAGTTCGTGGACATACGGACTGAAGTATTGGGGCGATTATCTCAAAAGTAAAGGCATGAGATTCGGATTCTATTTCAACCCATTATGGGTACCTAAAGCTGCCTATGTGCAGAATAATAATATCAAAGGAACTTCCATTCCGATAACTGACGTGGTAGGCACTACAAAGTTTGAAGATCACCTGTACTGGATAGATACTGACAAACCAGGAGCGGAACAGTGGGTGAAAGGCTGTATCAGAACAATGATAGATCAGGGAATAGAGTTGCTGAAGATAGACTTTCTTGGTTACTATGAACGGGATTACGGAACCAATAGATACATCAAGGCATTGAAATGGATGGCTGAAGAAGCCGGAGATGAAATGTTGCTTAGTTACTCTGTTCCTAATTGTCGCAACGATGCCCGCAACGAGATTATTTATGCGGATATGATTCGCATAAGTACTGACTGTGACGGTGGCGGATGGTGGTTTATCAGCGACAAAGAGCGCGGACAGGTTAACGAAAGCGGACAAGGTGATAAATACCGAAGTGCTTTTGATGGATTAATCGGATGGGCTGATATTATCGGGGTGAAAGGACAAACTATAATGGATCCCGATTTTGTTCAACTCAACACATTGGCAAGCGATGCCGAAAGAGAGTTTCATATCTCAATGTTGCTGGTTAGCGGTTCTCCAATTGGTATCACCGATCAATATAATACGATTGGTGATTGCGCCAAATTCTACAAAAACACAGAGATGCTGGAATTGAATAAACTCGGTTTTGTAGGTAAGCCACTTAGTACCAGTATATGGGATAAACAAAACAGTTCGAGATGGATAGGACAACTTCCTGATGGAGATTGGATTGTCGGGCTGTTCAATAGAGAATCGACAGTGCTTGAATATGGTATTGATTTTGAAAAGGAACTGGGAATTAAAGGTGGAAAGGTGAAGAATGTACGTGATTTGTGGCTGCATCAGGATTTAGGCGCAATGTCGGGCCGATACTCGGTGCGACTTGAACCACATTCATGTAAGGTTTTACGTATCAAACCCAATTCAAAGAGATACAAAGCGGCTGTTGCCTCACTCAGAAATGGTGCAGTTATAAATAGATAATGATTATGAAAGGATACCCTCAATATTTATGGTTTGTAGTTCTCGCCCTATTACTGGTTTGCACAGGTTGTAGCAATGAGGGTGAGACAGAAGACGATAACAACCAGCATGTTAAAGTCGAAGGCTTTTATGTCAAAGGGCTTGAAAACGTAAATGCATGTGTTGAGTTTGATGTAGAGGTTGATGCCGCCGGTACATATACATTGCATGTCATGGGCTACAACTATTCCAAAGGGACAGCTACGTGTAGCTTATATGTCAACGGTCAAAAACAATCGCAACTTGGATTTCAGGAACAATCCAACTGGAGCGAAAAAGTAGTTCAGGTATCGTTGGCAGCCGGCATAAATCAAATAGCCTTTCAACGGGACGCTGGTGATAACGGACAGTTTTATCTCGATTACATAGAAATAGACTAATAGTATGTTTACCAGAAAGATGAAAATCGTTTTATTGCTTTTTGTATTGTTCTGCCTTGCAGATAATGCTAATGCTACACCTCGCTGGCGTATCCTGGATAGTGGAGCGATAGAATGGCAGATAGACGGTCGGCTCCCCCATTATGACCATATTGAAATGAGCGGTTTAAAGGTTTCAGCGGTATTACGTTATGGCGTAAACGGCGATGGGCAATTTGTGATGGAACGTTCAATGATATGGCCTATGTTGCGGACGATACCCAACAATACACATGCAAGCCTGATGCAACGATTTGCAATTGATTACGCTTCTTTGTTGTTAGTTAATGGTATGGCTCTCAACAATGAAAAAGTGAAATCGATATGTATCGACGGACGACTCACGGTAGTAAGCCTTTTTGCTATTGGATACCAGAATACAGGTACGGCACGCAATAGAGAGCCAGTACCTGTAGTCGAACTTACGAGATCATTCTTTCCTTCAACAGACAAACCGATGCTTTGTGAACGTTATACGGTCAAGAATATCTCATCAAAACCTATTTCTGTTATTGTACCTTTTCAAAAAGCCGTTTACAAAACCGATCCTGTAAAAGGAGTGGATGGATCATACACTATAGTTACCTCTATACAAAATAAGGAAGACTGTTTATACACTATTGCTCCTAAAGAATCATTGACTTTCGACGCTTCTGTTCAGGCTTATAAAAAAGGAGAGAAAGAATTGATAGTCGATATAGCAGACGAGGAACATAAACGAATGGCCTTTGTCGACAAGATATGGAACAATCTTAGCTTTGTCTCCCCTGATCCGGTAGTAAATACAGCATTTGCTTTTGCTAAAGTAAGAGCAGCAGAGAGTATCTTTGCTACCGGAGGAGGATTCATGCACAGTCCTGGAGGAGAATCATATTATGCAGCTGTTTGGGCGAATGACCAAGCGGAGTATGCCAATCCTTTCTTTCCCTTTTTGGGTTATGATATCGGAAACGCGTCCGCATTAAACTCATTCAGGCTTTTTGCCCGCTTCATGAATTCTGATTACAAACCCATACCCAGCTCTATCATTGCCGAGGGGAAGGATACCTGGAACGGGGCTGGCGATCGTGGCGATGCAGCGATGATAGCTTATGGGGCCGCCCGTTATGCACTAGCCAAAGCAGATAAAAAGGAAGCACAAGAGTTATGGCCCTTGATTGAGTGGTGTCTGGAATACTGCAAAAGAAAAATAAATGCTTCCGGAATTGTGACTTCAGATGCTGATGAGCTTGAAGGACGCTTTCCAGCAGGTAACGCAAACCTTTGTACATCAAGTTTGTATTATGACGCTCTGGTATCGGCAAGCTATCTTGCCAAAGAACTTGGCAAGCAGTCTTCTGTTTCAAAAGAATATGCCCGGCAGGCGAAAGTATTAAAAAATAATATAAACAATTATTTTGGTAGCCGTATAGAAGGGTTCGACAGTTACCGCTATTATGAAGGCAATGATATTTTACGTTCATGGATAGCTATCCCTCTGACAGTCGGGATCTTTGAAAAGAAGACAGGAACCGTCGAAGCATTATTCTCTCCCCGTTTGTGGAGCAAAGACGGCTTATTGACACAAGCCGGAACAGATACTTTCTGGGACAGATCTACTCTTTACGCTCTACGAGGAGTGTATAGCGCAGGAGCAAGGGAGAGGGCAATGGAACACATGGCATATTACTCACAGCAACGCCTGCTTGGGGAACATGTTCCATATCCTATCGAGGCCTGGCCCGAAGGAAACCAACGGCATTTGTCAGCCGAAAGTGCTTTGTATTGCCGTATAGTAACCGAAGGTATTTTTGGTATTCGTCCGACAGGATTTAATTCATTCTCACTCTGTCCACAACTACCTGATAAATGGAATTCGATGAGATTGAATAATGTTTCGGCATTTGCATTTTCGCCGTTTGATATAATCGTTGAACGACAAGGAAATAAAATAAAGACCTATGTGCTACGTAATGGAAAGCCCGTGAAAACATATCACACAGAGAATGGGAAAGATATAAATATTACCTTCTAAAATGGCTTTTATTTAGATATGGACTATGCGGATTCCTACTCCTGATTTTAACTAAATCCGTATTCATCCGTGTAATCCATATCTAATCAATATCATTGTTGGTTTTCTTCTCGGTCTATCCGAATAAACTTCAGAAGTCGTTCTACCGCTTCTTCTTCAGGAATATTTTTCTCCACACACACCTTGCCTTTATAGAGACTGATTTTCCCCCGTCCTGCTCCTACATAGCCGTAGTCTGCATCTGCCATCTCACCGGGACCATTCACGATACACCCCATGATGCCGATCTTCAGCCCTTTCAAATGTGAAGTGGCTACCTTAATACGGGCAATAGTCTTTTCCAAGTCGTAAAGTGTACGGCCGCAACCGGGACAAGATATATATTCTGTTTTGGAGGTACGGGTACGTCCGGCCTGCAAGATTCCGAAAGCAGTAGCATCAACGACGGCATGGCTCAAGTTACCCTGATTGAACAGGAAGATGCCATCACAAAGACCGTCAAAAATCAAGGCTCCCATATCGACTGCGGACTTTATCTGCAAATTCTCCGCATCATCTTCCGAATAATGCTGGAAGAAGACAACCGGATTTTGCAAACCTTCCGTCATTAGTTGATGTACCAGTGCACGGTGCTCACCCAAACGGTTCGGATGATTGCTTTGGGAAACAATCACTACTTCCGGATGATGTTTCAGGCAGGCTATCACTTCGTCCGTTTGTGCCATGTAGGGCATAAACAGGAATTTAACCTCTGCATTGCATTCTCCCATTAACGGCAGCTGTGCATGATTGAATGCAGGCCAGGTTCCGTCTTCTCCCTGCCATACATCCGCATCAAGAATATATTCTACTCCGTCTTCCCGTTGATCGGGCAAGGTTCTTCCGGCATAAATATAGTCCGGTGTGAATTGCAGGTTTACCTCTGTCTTCCCATCCATACGGTCGGCAATAACCACAGGTACATGTTCACCTCCGATATTACGGACGGCTTTTGTCTTGCGACGTTCGGGAGACAGATAATTGAATTCCGGTGCCTCCAATCCCGGGATATAAGGATGATCCTGCCTCAACAGAACATAATCCACCAGTTTACGGGCCACCGGGATTTCAGCTTCAGGAGCTTCGCTCAAAGAGACCCGAATGGTATCTCCCAATCCGTCACTCAACAGCGCACCGATGCCAAGGGCGGACTTGATACGTCCGTCTTCTCCATCTCCGGCTTCTGTCACCCCAAGGTGGAGCGGGAAAGTCATCCCCTCTTTTTCCATGACGTCCACCAACAGACGAACAGTCTTCACCATTACCACTGTATTGGAGGCTTTGATGGAAATCACTACATCTGTGAAGTCCTCCGCTACACAGATACGAAGGAATTCCATACAGGATTCCACCATTCCTTCGGGAGTATCGCCATAACGGGACATGATACGATCGGACAGAGAGCCATGATTTACTCCGATCCGGATAGCCGTGTGATTCTCTTTACAGATATTCAGGAACGGGACAAACCGGTCATGGATTTTCTGTATTTCCTGCGCATACTCCTCGTCTGTATATTCCAGTTTCTTAAAAGTACGAGCAGCATCTACATAATTTCCCGGATTGATTCGCACCTTTTCCGCATATTGAGCAGCCACGTCTGCCACTTTCGGATTGAAATGCACATCAGCAACCAACGGAACCATATATCCCTGGCTACGCAGTCCGATATTAATGTTCATCAGATTTTCAGCCTCTTTGATGCCCTGGGCCGTGAGGCGTACATACTCTCCACCTGCATCAACAATACGTTTCGCCTGTTCCACACAAGCCTGTGTATCCTGCGTAGACGTGTTTGTCATCGACTGGACACGAATAGAATTGGGGCCGCCCAACGGCACAGCCCCAATATTTACTTCTGTGGTTTCTCTTCGAAAATAATTGAATAGATCCATTAGTTCGTTTTATATTCAAACTTCACTTCTTTCAGTTCTTCGTTTGCTTTTACGATTTTCTTTTTCAGTCCTTCCTTGTAAGCAGCAAAAGCTTCTGCCAGTTTCTCATCGCTCAATGCCAGCATCTGGATGGCAAGGATAGCCGCATTCATCGCTCCATTGATAGCAACCGTAGCCACAGGAATGCCCGGAGGCATCTGAATGATGGAGTACAGAGCGTCTACACCATCGAGCACAGAGCCTTTTACAGGTACTCCGATCACCGGCAATGTAGTGTTAGCCGCAATTACACCGGGAAGGGCGGCAGCCATTCCGGCAGCAGCGATAATTACTTTAATGCCACGGTTGCGGGCATTCTTCGCAAACTCTTCCACAGCTTCGGGCGTGCGGTGAGCAGAAAGAGCGTTCATTTCGAACGGTACATGCATATCATTCAGCAGTTGCGCAGCCTTCTCCATAACAGGAAGGTCGGACGTGCTACCCATGATGATACTTACAATTGGAGTCATAGAATAAAAAATTAAAAGCCTCTTCACAGCCCTTTCACGAAGAGAGGGGGTTCAGCTACATTCAACTTATATTAGTTATATTTCTGTTTGCACTATCCGTTTACCACGGCTTTATACGCTTCGGCATCCAGTAGATCTTCCACCGCTTTTACATCCGCCGGCTTCACTTTAATCAACCAACCTTCGCCATAGGGATCTTTATTAACCAGTTCCGGGTTTTCTTCCAATGCTTCATTTTGTTCGAGCACCTCACCTGCTATCGGCAGGAAAAGATCGGAAATAGTTTTCACTACTTCAATCGTTCCGAAAGTTTCACCGGCTTCCAACGTTTCACCAACAGTCGGGATATCTACGAACACAATATCGCCCAATTGTTCCTGTGCATAATCGGTGATACCAACGTATGCAATGTCTCCGTCAACGCGAATCCATTCGTGTTCGTTCGTGTACTTCAAATTCTGTGGAAAGTTCATAATGATTAGTTTTTAGGATTTATACTGTTTTAAAATAAAAATAAACAAGGCTCTTAAAAGAAATAAGATGTTACTCACCGGATGAAGTACCAAAAGGGCACATATCAGACCGACAGCAAAACCGGAAAGCACCTCACCCAGTGTGTGATGTCCCAGAACAATGCGTGCAGAACCCAATATACCGGCAATCAAAATAAACAGGCATAGCCATCCGACCGGATTGTAACCGAACAAGGCACTGAAAGAAATCAAGCCTCCGATCACCCCGCCCATTCCTGCCATGTGTTCGCTCAACTTCCATTTCAGGTTTACTGCAATGACAAATGATAGACACTACCAGGGAAGCAAGAATGATACCAGTCATATACCAGGGGATATTCAGCTTGCGCATCATCAGCAGGCAGAATACATACGAGATAATAGTCAGTAGGATAGGTACATAACGTTTCTTACGTTCACTCAACTCCTGACGGGCAAACCCATTGATTTTACGAAACAAGAAAATTGTAATAGTAGGTGTCAGTATGGTGAAGCAGTAAACGATTCCCAACACTATCAACTTATATTGTATCGGCATGATACGAAGATAAGAAAACAGGAATAACACCAGAAACGATAAAAACGGAATAGAAAATGGAGTAAAGACCATCGAAGTGACTCTCGCCACCTGCAACATCGTCTTATCCGCTATGATATGTTCTTCTCTCTCTGTCCACTCTTCTTTGATTACTAGTTACTAATTATAAATTACAATTCTCATTCTTCATTGTCAATTATCCATTATCTTCTCAGTCTTGCCACGGGGATATTCAGTCTGTTGGCGATACTTTGCCACCGTGCGGCGGGCTATGGGATAGCCTTTCTCCTTCAGCAGCTCGGTCAGTTCGTCATCGGTCAGAGGCTTTTTCTTGTCCTCGTTGTCAATGCACTCTTTGAGTATCTTGCGTATTTCGCGTACAGACATCTCTTCGCCGTCTTCGGTTGTGTAGCCGTCGTTGAAGAAGAATTTCAGCGGGTAGATGCCGTAGTTGGTCTGTACATACTTGCTGTTGCTCACACGGGAGATGGTCGAGATGTCCAACCCGGTGCGTTCGGCAACATCTTTCAGAATCATGGGGCGGAGCAATGACTCGTCTCCTTCGAGGAAGAAAGGACGTTGCAGGTCTATGATGGCCTGCATGGTGGTCATCAGCGTATTCTGGCGTTGCTTCACGGCATCGATGAAACCTTGTGCGGCATCCATTTTTTGTTTGAGGAACATCATGGCTTCGCGGGACTCCTTAGACTGATTGGACCGGTTCTTGGTGTGTTCTTCCACCATCTCGGTGAAGTCGCGGCTCATGCGCAATTCCGGTACGTTGCGGTTGTTCAGTGTCACGTTGATTGTACCGTCATCGTATGTTTCCACGATGAAATCGGGAATGATCTGCTGGAAGTTTCTCCCGATAGTTTCTCCCAAAGAGGCACCGGGACGCGGGTTCAACTTGGTGATTTCGCTGATAACTTCATTGAACGTATCTTCGTCGACATCCAGTTTCCTGATGATTTTCTCCCAATGCTTGCGGGTGAATTCTTCATAATAGTCTCTGATAACACGTTCTTCGAGTTCCAATATAGGGTTGGGGGTCCGTTCTTCATCCTTCTTCCGGCAGATCTGTAACAACAGGCATTCCTGGAGAGTACGGGCACCGATTCCTGCGGGATCAAAGTCCTGCAAGATGCACAATGCTTCTTCCAGTTCTTCCTCGGTGGATTCAACTCCGGCATAGATGGCCAGTTCGTCACAAATGCTTTCAAGTGATTTGCGGAGCAGTCCGTCGTCGTCTAATGAACCGATGAGGTATTCCACCAGTTCATTCTGATGTTCTGTCAGATTGCGTTCACCGAGTTGCTCCTTCAATATTTCATAAAAGGAGGTAGATTCGGAGAAGGGAATATTTTCCGGCTGATCATCTTGCGAACGATTGTTCTCTTGCAGTTTATAGTCGGGAATATCGTCCTCGGTGAGGTAGTCACTTCAAAGAATCATAGTCGGTGGATGCATTATCCATGCCATCTTCAGAACCTTCAACATCGGAATATTCGTCCGCTGCGGATTCTTCTCTTCCTTCTTCGAGTGCCGGATTTTCCAATAGTTCAGCATGGATACGATCTTCCAGTTCTACTGCGGGAAGCTCCAACAGTTTCACGACCAGAATCTGCTGGGGCGAGAGCGTTTGTACCTGCTGTTGCGCCTGCGATTGTATTTGACGGGAACCTTGTGCCATATTCGTTTTTGCTTTCTACTGTTTCTCGCTACAAAAGTAACTTTTTAACTAGAGATTACACAGATTAGGGAGATAATTTTTAATCCTATAACACAAAAATCGTTATCTTTGTTGCACGAACTTAAAAATTAAGACAGTATGTTTGCCAAAGAAACGTATATGCAGCGCAGAGCCCTGCTAAAAAAGAATTTAGGCTCCGGAGTTTTGTTATTTCTGGGAAATGACGAGTGCGGACTGAATTATGAGGATAACACGTTCCGTTATCGTCAGGATTCTACATTCCTTTATTACTTCGGACTTTCATGCGCCGGACTTTCGGCAATTATTGATATTGATGAGGACAAAGAAATCATTTTTGGTGATGAACTGTCTATTGACGCTATCGTATGGATGGGATCGCAGCCTACGCTACGCGAAAAATACGAACGTGTAGGAGTAAAAGATATAATGCCTTCGGCCGACATCGTCGGTTATCTGCATAAATGTGTGCAGAAAGGAAAGGCGATTCATTATCTGCCTCCTTACCGCCCCGAACATAAACTGAAGCTAATGGATTGGCTGGGCATACCGCCTGCACGTCAGGAAGGCTCGGTGCCTTTTATCCGTGCCGTAATCGCACAACGTAATTATAAATCTGCGGAAGAAATCGTAGAAATAGAAAAGGCGTGCGATGTGACGGCCGATATGCATATCACAGCGATGAAGGTACTCCGCCCGGGGATGTACGAGTATGAAGTGGTAGCCGAAATGAACCGGGTAGCGCAAGCTAACAACTGCGAACTTTCTTTTGCCACTATCGCTACTATCAACGGACAGACGCTGCACAATCATTATCACGGCAATCTCGTGAAACCGGGTGATTTGTTCCTGATTGATGCGGGTGCGGAAATTGAATCGGGCTATGCCGGCGATATGTCGTCCACGGTTCCTGCTGACAAAAAGTTTACTACCCGTCAACGCGAAGTTTACGAAATACAGAATGCCATGCATCTGGAATCGGTCAAAGCGCTACGTCCGGGCATTCCTTACATGGAAGTTTATGAATTATCCGCCCGTGTAATGGTAGAAGGAATGAAGGCACTGGGGCTGATGAAAGGAAATGCAGAAGACGCCGTGCGCGAGGGTGCTCATGCGTTGTTCTATCCGCACGGATTAGGTCATATGATGGGACTGGATGTTCATGATATGGAAAACTTGGGTGAAATCTGGGTAGGATATAACGGACAACCGAAAAGCACGCAGTTCGGACGTAAATCACAACGTCTCGCCATTCCGTTGGAACCGGGATTTGTGCATACGGTAGAACCGGGTATCTATTTCATTCCCGAATTGATAGATATGTGGAAGGCGGAAAAGAAGTTTGCCGATTTCATCAACTACGAAAAAGTGGAAACTTACAAGGATTTCGGTGGTATCCGCAACGAAGAAGACTACCTGATTACGGAAACTGGTGCCCGCAGATTGGGTAAGAAAATCCCTCTGACTCCGGACGAAGTGGAAGCTTTACGATAAGCAAAAAATTAATCACATTAACACTGGCTTCTCAGACAACCACTAGAATGACGGAAGTTTTTCATTAATACCGGAAAACCTCCGTCATTTTTATAGGAGTGCCCAAATGAACAGTTTCATAAAGAAACGACCTTTATTCGTCCCAATCGGATAAAGGCAACGTCTTTTTACCGTACCATTTCATCCATGCATAAGATTTTCTTTTTCTTAAATAAAGCGTATCACCACAATTTTCTACCGCTTCCCAGTTGAATACAGAATGAGAACGGAATGCTTTTTCCAACCAATAAAGTATGTCATAGGTAACGAAAGGAACTATCATCCACCACCACGAAAGCCACAAAGACAAAATTAATGCCGGAGCTAAAGTCAAAAAGAAACATTCCCAATATTGCCTTGCATGTATCCGTAATTCCATATCTTCCCAAACTTCTAAATATTTATATCGGGTAAAGAAAAGCCCGCCTACCATAAAATAATGCTTCTTTTTCCCTAAGAACCATTTTGCCAAAAGATTATTATAAAAAATCATATTCCCGTTTTTTTGTTGTATGTAATATCTTCATAACAGAATAAATACCCAAAGGTTCATTTATTCAAGTGCCATATAACAGTTATTGACCCTCTCGTCTGAATAATTCCAACGAATTTAATTATTGCTGTTTCGTATTCCAACCTGTCTGACCCTAACAGACAGGTTAGGATAATTACGCAAAGTAAATTGAAAAAACGAATATATCCTAATTTTCCTACTTAATATTTAAAGCTGCTTCCTCCTAAAAATTCCCGAAGCAAAGAAGTCGGTGGTATTTCTTTGTCTTGAACCGGAACAAAATATTTGATGAATTTCAACAAACGATAGGCTTCGCAGTATTCCGGGCAATTACGCGGAACTCCCATTAATATAGGTTCAGCGTGCAGGCGGAGCACTGCAAACTCAAAAAGAAGAGCTGAATTGAACATTACATCTGCATTTTCCTGATAAGGGAATATCCACTTATCTTCACCGGCACGCACACTAGGCCAACGTGAAATGGTTTCACGGGCAGAATAGCCCCGATAATTGAAATCACGGATAATACGACGCAACAGACGATTGTCGGTAGTAGGAATCCAGTTGTGGTCGTCCAGCGAGATAGTGGTCAATGCCGATACATAAATCTTAAATTTACGTTCGGCAGGAATATGTGGCGTCAACTCCGGATTCAAGGCATGAATACCTTCCAATATCAGAATCGTGTTATCTTCAATTTTCAGTTTATCACCTTTAAATTCTTTCTTGCCGAGAGCAAAATTAAAGCGGGGAAGTTCTACTTCTTCACCACGCAGCAAGGCTTGCAGCTGTTGGTTGAACAGCTCGAGGTCGAGCGCGTAAAGCGATTCATAATCATAGTTTCCGTTTTCATCCAAAGGAGTATCCTCACGGTCTACGAAATAATTATCGAGAGAGATAGGAAAAGGTTTCAACCCATTTGTCATCAACTGGATTGAAAGCCGCTTGCTGAAAGTTGTCTTTCCGGAGGACGATGGGCCGGAGATGAGTACGAGCTTCACCCGGTTGCCGTTTTCGCCACGATGAAAAATGGTATCGGCAATCTGGGCTATCTTCTTTTCCTGCAATGCCTCAGCAACGTTAATCAAATCTGTTGCATGGCCTTCTTCGCAAGCGAGGTTGAAATCGCCTGCATTGTTGAGTCCCATGATATAGCTCCAATTCAGATATTCTTTAAAGACGTCCAACATCTTTTCCTGCTTTACAACGTCTTCCAGCACTTCGGGATTCTCGCGGCTGGGAATACGCAGCAATAGTCCATCGTAATACTTCACGATGTCAAACAGTTTAAGATAGCCGGTGCTAGGCAACAGGTTGCCATAATAGTAATCGACCGTATCGCCCAACGTATAATAATAGGTATAGAGGGAACCGGAAGTTTCGAGCAACCGGACTTTATCATTCATACCCCGTTCGCTGAAAATGCGTACAGCTTCGGCTGTATGGCATTCGATACGATGATAGGGTATATTTTCTGCAATAATCTCCTGCATACGTTGCTTGATGCGTTTTACATCCTCCAATTCAATGGGACGCCCGATACGCAGATTACAGAAATAACCTTTCGAAACGGGATGTTCTACAAACAGCTTGCCCTCGGGAAACAATTCCGTGACCGCCTTAAACAGTACAAAACAGAGCGAACGGACATAGGTACGCATACCGGACTGGTCTCTCACGTCCAGAAACTCTATATCCTTATTATTATATACCCTAAAATTAAGTCCCTCAGAGCGGTTATTGACTTTAGCACTAACCACTTGATAAGGAAAATTAAGATTAAAACCGTAATAAATATCCAAAAGTGAGCTCCCGATGGGGAATTCTTTAGAAATATTGTTATTTTTGCAACATATTTGTAACATCTGTTTCATCGAGTTCGTTAAAAGGTGAATAATTTGGGACTAATATACTTATAATCAGACTGAGAACAAATAACCATTAACAATATTATAGATGGAATATTCTTTTTATGATTTTTTAAAGCTCATAGGTTCATTAGGGCTCTTCCTGTACGGAATGAAGATAATGAGTGAGGGCTTGCAAAAGGTCGCGGGTGACAGACTACGAAGTATCTTGACGGCAATGACTACCAACAGGGTAACGGGAGTTTTAACAGGTGTGTTAATCACAGCCCTTATCCAATCTTCTTCAGCAACGACGGTAATGGTCGTGAGTTTCGTGAATGCCGGGTTACTCACTCTCGCTGAATCTATCAGTGTCATCATGGGTGCCAATATCGGTACGACGGTCACGGCATGGATTATCTCAATTTTCGGATTTAAGGTTGACATGGCCGCTTTCGCTCTTCCACTTCTGGCCATCGCCCTTCCGCTCATCTTCTCCGGCAAGAGCAACCGCAAGTCCATCGGTGAATTCATTTTCGGTTTTTCCTTCCTCTTCATGGGACTTTCTTACCTGAAAGCAAATGCTCCCGACCTGAACGCCAACCCGGAAATGCTTGCCTTTGTACAGAACTACACGGACATGGGATTCTTCTCTATCCTCCTGTTCTTATTCATCGGTACGATACTGACTATGATTGTGCAGGCTTCAGCCGCGACAATGGCAATCACACTGATTATGTGTGCCAACGGCTGGATCAGCCTGGAGCTGGGAGCAGCCCTCGTACTGGGAGAAAATATCGGAACTACGATCACCGCCAATCTTGCCGCATTAACAGCCAACACACAGGCTAAACGGGCAGCATTGGCGCATTTTGTTTTTAATGTGTTCGGTGTTATCTGGGTATTGATTATCTTCCACCCGTTCATGCAGTTGGTTAACTGGGTAGTAGATACTTTCTTCCAGACAAGTAATCCGGAAGTTGCTATCTCTTACAAACTGTCCGCCTTCCACTCTATTTTCAATATCTGCAACGTATGTATCCTGATATGGGGTGTGAAGTTAATTGAACGTACCGTATGCGCTTTAATCCACCCGAAGGAAGAAGACGAAGAACCAAGACTGCGGTTCATTACAGGCGGTATGCTTTCTACGGCAGAGCTGTCCATCCTGCAGGCAAGCAAGGAAATACATCTTTTTGCCGAACGTACCCGCCGTATGTTCGGAATGGTGCAGGACTTGCTGCATACGGAGAAGGATGATGATTTCAACAAAGTGTTCAGCCGTGTGGAGAAGTACGAGAATATCAGTGACAGCATGGAGCTGGAGATTGCCAATTATCTGAATCAAGTATCAGAGGGTCGTTTGAGTTCTGAAAGTAAGTTACAGATACGCGCCATGTTGCGTGAAGTGACGGAAATTGAAAGTATCGGGGACAGTTGTTACAACTTGGCACGTACGATTAACCGGAAACGCCAGACAAATCAAGACTTCACCGAAAAGCAATATGAGCATATCCATTTTATGATGAAGCTGACGAACGACGCTCTTGCACAAATGATTGTGGTAGTAGAGAAACCGGAACATCAGAGTATTGATATCAACAAGTCTTTCAATATCGAAAACGAAATCAATAATTACCGCAACCAATTGAAGAATCAGAACATCTTGGATGTAAACAACAAGGAATATGATTATCAAATGGGAGTTTACTATATGGATATTATCGCCGAATGTGAGAAACTGGGCGACTATGTAGTGAATGTGGTAGAAGCCAGCAGTGATGTAAAAGAAAAGAAAGCTTCCTAAATAGGAGAAATAAAGAATAGAAAAAGGAGAAGCAGTTATGTACTAATGCATCTGCTTCTCCTTTTTCTTTATCAATTATTTTGTATTTACTCACTATTTATTATAGATATAGGATTCTGCCAGTCGCCAGAATAAAGTAGATTCCGGGACGGTAGTTGTCCGAAGTACCTTTTGCGAACTGCCTTCCGAGGGATTGATATTAGCAAAAATATTCCACCCTTTATTAAAGGAACACTCGCTATAATAATAAGATTTATCACTGCCGGTCAATATGAAGGGGCGGTCGGCATACTGATAACTCACCAATGTTGCTTTTTCCGCAGACGTTCCCTTGCCGGACCAATTGGAAAGTGCTATTCGTCCTACCCTCGTATCGCCATTAAAAACAAAAAAGTCTCCCAATGTTGCTACCAGCGCATCACCGTCATTTGAGGTTCCAGTCCAATAACCAGCCATATCACCATTCCGCCGATCTACTTTCTGAAGTCTTTCCGAAGGGAAAGTAGCAGGAAGTGTCATTACAATTTGCCCGTTTTCATAAGGGAATATAAGAGTTTCAATCACTTGCCAGTCCAAGCCGGTCACTTTTACCTCCACCCGGTCGAATGTAAAATTTTTTCGGCATATTCTGTATGTCTTTGACTATTATCGTACTATAATTCAGGAGCTAGTTCTTCTTCATATTTTGAGGATTTCTTTGGTTTATGTTTTTTATTCAAAAATAAAAATAGAAGGTGTGTCGTAATACACGATGCGCCTTCTTTTTTTTATTGTCTATAAAAATCGTTCATTTCTTTAAGCTGCGATATTTTGAGGATTTCTTTGGTTTTATGTGTTCGCAACATCTAAATAGAGCAACTGTAAGCTCATAAAACGGTCTAATCAGCCAATCCATACCTTCTTTAGTCATTTTTGCACATCTCTTTTTTATATTGAAGGCAATGGCAAAGAAGGAACAGTCCCTGCAGACCTTATACTTTCCAAATTGGCGGAAACGTTTGTAATTCATATTGTTTTTCATTTGTCCGAACACGGCTTCCGGTTCTATGCATCTCTGTCCTCTGTGTTTCAGTCCTTCCTCTGAGCAGAGCAACTCTTTGGCTTTTTGCTTGTATTTTCTGAGTCTGTGATTCAACTCTATCGTTCTGTTCCCCTTTGCTTTAAAACATCGGCATCTTAGCGGACAGCCTTCACATCTGATGGCTCTGTACCTGGCATTTTCGCTGACATATCCGGATGCTGTTTTCACATGTCTAGTCCCTATCCTTTGCATCTTCTGTCCCATGGGGCAGATACAAAAGTCTTGTTCTTCATTGTAGTAGAAGTTTTCCGCCCTGAACGGGTCCGGTTTGAATCTCGGCCGCTGTTCCATGTGGAAGTAGTTGTATTTGACGTAGCCCGCCATACCGTTTTCTGACATGAAGCGGTAATTCTCCTCAGAACCGTAGCCGGAATCGGCCACCACCGTATGGGCCAACCTGTCATATCTGCTTGAGAAGGATTGCAGGAAAGGTATCATGGTCAGTGTATCCGTAGGGTTCGGGAAGAGTGCAAAATCGGTAATGAACTGGTTCTCGGTGCCGATCTGGAGGTTGTAACCGGGCTTTGTCTGGCCGTTACGCATGGCATCCTCCTTCATTCTCATGAAAGTAGCGTCCTTGTCCGTTTTGGAATAGGAGTTCCTGTCCTGCAGCGTGTCCAGACGGTTGTCGTATTCCTGCAGCTTGTCCCTGTGTTCTTCCAGTTCCTTCAGCTGTTTGCGTTTCTTTTTTCAACGCAGTCTTTTCCTCTTTCGTGGAGGGCTCAGGAACCTGTTCAAGTGCTTTCCGCAATTCTCCAGCCATTTCAGTCAGCATGGCCGGAGTGAACTCAATCTCCTCATTGCTTTCCGATGAGTTCTCCTGGGCGATGACATCGTCTATCTGCCCTAACAGGACATATATCTTCTTCATCAGGCGTTCACGGTTCCGCTCAACCGTTTTCGCCAGACGAAAGTGTACTTGTTGGCTTTGGATTCGATCTTTGTCCCGTCAATGTATTCCACATTCAGCCTGATGAAGCCTTTGGAAGAGAGAAGGAGTACGGTTTGGGTAAATACCTCGTTGATTTCCTTTTTCACCCGGTTGCGGAAACGGTTGATGGTAATGAAATCAGGTTTCTCATATCCGGCAAGCCAGATATAATGGATGTCACGATGAAGGAGCTTTTCAATTTTACGGCAGGAGTAGACGTTGTTCATATAGGCATAGAGAATGACCTTGAGCATCATCCTGGGATGGTAAGGGCTGCGGCCGCATTCCTTATACAACTTCCTGAAACTTTCAAGGTTCAGGCTCTCAACCAGAGAGTCAACCATCCGAACTGGATCATGCTCTGCAATATCCTCGTCAATTCTTTGAGGAAAAAGCACTGTTTGGTTGGAATTATAAGGACGAAAATGTATCTTTGCCATAGTATAAATTCTTATGCCTAAAGATACAAAATCTTCAGGTTATAACAAAGCCCCAGCTTGTGAAAGTCGGGGCTTTGGGCATAAAAAAAAGAAGGTGAGAATTTTGACACACCTCCCATTTCCTCTTAATAAATTCTCTCCCTTTGTTTTATCCTTCGTACGGCTCGAAATCTTCTTTCCCGACTCCGCATAGAGGACAAGTCCAATCATCTGGAATGTCTTCAAAAGCAGTTCCTGGTTCAATTCCGCTTTCCGGATCTCCTTGTTCGGGGTCGTAAATATATTCACAGACCGTGCAAATGTACTTCTTCATAACGTTCGTATTTTTAATTGGTTTTCTAATTAATATAACACAAATAACAAGATATTTGTTCAACACTTTTTTATAGTGAAAGAAAAAAACTATCTTTGTAACCGTATTCAACAAGCTGAACCAACAATATTATGTCATGTTAATAGCACTTTTATCTACCCTCATAATTTTATGTGCAATCCTGTTAATCAGTTTTTTGTGGGAGCGCAGGAAATGCCTTCGAATGCAGAAACGGTTATTTCGGGAATCCAGAAAACTAGAACATACCAACCATGTTGCCAGTGCTATCTTGAAAAATGTACACGCCTTCATCCTGTTAATAAACAACGACTTCAAAGTGCTGAAAACGAATTACTACCAACAGACCGGAACACGAAAAGGACCGGAAGAAAAAAGAGTAGGTGATTTGTTGCAGTGCCGTAATGCATTATCGGCAGAGGGAGGTTGCGGTACACATGTTTATTGTGGCTCCTGTCCTATACGCCAGGCTATCCGTCAGGCTTTCGAACAAAGAAGAGGATTCACTAATCTGGAAGCCACTTTGAATATGGTTACTTCCGAAAATCAAACGGTAGCCTGTGAAGCCGTTATTTCCGGCTCTTATTTCCTCCTCAATGAAGAAGAAAATATGGTGCTTACCGTACATGATATTACCCATTTGAAACAAGTAGAAAGGGAATTAAAAGTGGCAAAAGAGAAAGCGGAAAATGCAGATATAGCAAAATCAGCCTTCCTGGCAAATATGAGCCATGAGATTCGTACGCCGCTGAATGCTATCACCGGGTTTGCAGAAGTAATGGGCAGCGCAAACACAGAAGAAGAAAAAACACAATACCAAGAAATTATCAAAATGAATGCCGATCTTCTGATGCAATTAGTAAATGATATTCTTGATATGTCAAAAATAGAAGCGGGCACTTTAGAATTTGTGTATTCAACGGTAGATATTAATTTGTTGCTATCCGATTTACAAAGACTTTTCCAAATGAGGATTAATGATGCCGGAGGAAAAGTACAGATAATAGCAGAGCCTTCACTTTCTTCCTGCTTTATACAGACCGACCGCAATCGGGTGGCACAGGTCATTTCCAATTTCGTGGGCAACGCTATTAAATTTACCCGGGAAGGAAATATCCGTATCGGTTATGAAGCTAAAGATACTGAACTATATTTCTACGTGAAAGACACGGGTACGGGCATACCGGCAGAAAAACTGTCGAATGTATTCGGGCGTTTTGTGAAACTGAATAAAGACCAAAAAGGTGCAGGACTGGGACTTTCGATTTCACAAACGATTGTAGGCAAATTGAGCGGCCAGATCGGAGCGGATTCCATTGAAGGAGAAGGTTCTACCTTCTGGTTTACCCTCCCTTATCTTTCATGCGGCAAACCTCAGTAAGAAATTCTACTTCATAAAAAGTTTTAATTAAACATTTTATCACAATTATATGTTGTATTTTTGCAGTCCAAACTAAACGCATGTATCTGCATGAGTACAAATAAAGATGATTACAATCATTTAGGCCTTACGGACAGTGAGGTCCTACAAAGCAGGGAAAAGAATGGTATAAACCTGTTAACACCCCCCAAGCGTCCTTCTTTATGGAAACTTTATCTTGAGAAATTTGAGGACCCGGTCGTACGCGTACTGCTAGTTGCAGCCGTCTTTTCGTTGATTATTTCCATTATCGAAAATGAGTACGCCGAAACGATCGGTATCATAGCCGCTATCTTGCTGGCTACGGGTATCGGTTTCTTTTTTGAATATGATGCCAATAAAAAATTCGACTTACTGAACGCCGTCAATGAAGAAACACTCGTAAAAGTGATTCGTAACGGCCGCGTACAGGAAGTTCCGCGCAAAGATATAGTTGTAGGCGACATCGTGATTTTGGAAACCGGAGAAGAAATCCCGGCTGACGGAGAATTGGTGGAAGCTATCTCTTTGCAAGTAAACGAATCCAACCTGACCGGAGAACCTGTTATCAATAAGACGATTATAGAAGCAGATTTTGACGAAGAAGCGACTTACGCCTCTAATCTGGTGATGCGTGGCACTACGGTAGTCGACGGTCATGGCACAATGCGCGTTCTGCACGTAGGAGATGCAACGGAAATAGGAAAAGTGGCCCGCCAAAGTACGGAAGAAAACCTTGAACCGACTCCACTAAATATACAGTTGACCAAATTAGCCAATCTAATCGGAAAGATAGGTTTCACCGTTGCCGGTCTGGCTTTCCTTATTTTCTTCGTGAAGGATGTAGTGCTATATTTTGATTTCGGTTCGCTGAACGGATGGCATGAGTGGCTTCCGGTTTTCGAACGGACACTGAAATATTTTATGATGGCAGTTACGCTGATTGTTGTTGCTGTTCCCGAAGGATTGCCGATGAGTGTGACTCTTAGTCTGGCCCTAAATATGCGCCGTATGCTTTCTACCAACAACCTGGTTCGGAAAATGCACGCTTGCGAGACAATGGGTGCTATCACTGTCATCTGTACGGATAAAACCGGTACGCTGACGCAAAATCTGATGCAAGTGCACGAACCAAACTTCTATGGAATCAAAAACGGCAGTAACCTGTCCGATGATGATATCAGTGCATTGATTGCAGAGGGAATCAGCGCTAATTCAACCGCCTTCCTTGAGGAAACAGAAGCCGGGGAAAAGCCGAAAGGAGTAGGAAATCCGACGGAAGTGGCCTTACTATTATGGCTCAATAGTCAGGGAAGAAATTACCTGAAACTCCGTGAGAACGCCCGTGTTCTCGACCAGCTCACCTTCTCTACGGAGCGCAAGTTCATGGCTACGCTTGTAGAATCACCATTAATCGGAAAGAAAATACTCTATATAAAAGGAGCTCCCGAAATTGTTCTGGGCAAATGTAAAGAAGTTGTCTTGGACGGAAGACGGGTGGATGCCGTGGAATACCGTTCAACAGTAGAAGCACAACTACTGAATTACCAGAATATGGCGATGCGCACACTGGGCTTCGCCTTCAAAATCGTAGAGGAGAATGAGCCGAATGATTGTGTAGAACTTGTTTCGACAAACGACTTGAACTTCTTGGGAGTGGTTGCTATCTCCGACCCGATTCGTCCGGATGTACCTGCCGCGGTTGCCAAATGCCAGTCGGCAGGTATCGGTATCAAGATCGTGACCGGTGACACTCCGGGAACTGCCACCGAGATTGCTCGTCAGATAGGTCTTTGGAAGCCGGAAACCGACACCGACCGGAATCGTATCACTGGTGTTGCTTTTGCTGAATTGAGTGACGAAGAAGCACTTGACAGGGTAATGGATTTGAAAATTATGTCGCGTGCCCGTCCTACAGACAAACAACGCCTTGTGCAGTTGCTTCAGCAAAAAGGAGCCGTAGTAGCAGTAACCGGAGACGGAACGAATGATGCCCCGGCTTTGAATCATGCTCAAGTAGGTTTGTCAATGGGTACAGGTACTTCTGTAGCTAAAGAAGCCAGTGATATTACATTGCTTGATGACTCCTTCAACAGTATCGGAACCGCTGTTATGTGGGGACGTTCACTGTATAAGAATATCCAGCGTTTCATCGTTTTCCAGCTAACGATCAACTTCGTGCATTACTTATCGTTCTGCTAGGCTCCGTAATCGGCACGGAACTTCCGTTGACTGTGACACAGATGTTATGGGTAAACTTGATTATGGATACTTTCGCAGCGCTGGCTCTTGCCTCTATTCCACCCAGCGAAACGGTGATGCTTGAGAAGCCTCGTCGCAGTACTGATTTCATTATCAGTAAGGCAATGCGGTCTAACATATTAGGTGTAGGCTCTATCTTCCTCATCGTATTGCTCGGAATGATTTATTATTTCGACCACAGTGCGCAAGGAATGAATGTACACAACCTGACTATTTTCTTCACCTTCTTTGTCATGCTACAATTCTGGAATCTGTTCAATGCACGTGTGTTCGGTACTACCAATTCGGCATTCAAGGGACTTTCCAAATCGTATGGGATGGAGCTTATTGTACTTGCTATTCTTGCCGGACAATTCCTCATTGTACAGTTCGGTGGAGCTGTATTCCGCACGGAACCACTCGACTGGCAAACCTGGCTTCTTATTATAGGCGTTTCGTCCACGGTGTTATGGGTTGGAGAACTTGTTCGCCTTGTTCAGCGTATTATTCACAAAAGAAGACAGAAATGAAAAGTAAAGGAATAAAAAACCTTCTTATTGATTTAGGCGGTGTACTTATCAATCTCGACCGTCAACGTTGTATCGAGAACTTCCAGAAGTTAGGGCTCCAAAACGTAGATGCATTGCTGGATATCCAGAACCAGGACGGACTCCTGATGCAACAGGAAAAAGGATTGATTACACCTGCCGAATTCCGTGACGGAGTTCGTAAAATGATAGGCAAAGCAGTTAGTGACAAACAAATAGATGCAGCCTGGAATAGTTTTCTGGTAGATATACCCACACAGAAACTGGATTTATTATTAAAATTACGTGAGAAATATGTCGTCTATTTATTGAGCAATACCAACCAAATTCATTGGGAATGGACATGTGCTCATTTGTTTCCTTACCGCACCTTTAAGGTGGAAGATTATTTTGAAAAAACATACCTCTCTTTTGAAATGAAAATGGCCAAGCCCGAACCGGAGATATTCAAGGCAATCATAGAGGATGCCGGTATCGAGCCGAAAGAAACGCTTTTTATTGATGACTCTGAAATGAACTGTAAGACAGCCCAAAATTTAGGAATTTCTACCTATACAGCGAAAGTAGGCGAAGACTGGAGCCATCTTTTCAACCTCAAATAATTTTAGAGATATGCAGATTATACGTGACACATCGGCTATTACCAGGAACCCTGTGTAGCTACCATAGGCTTCTTTGACGGAGTGCACATGGGACATCGCTATCTGATTCAACAAGTGAAAGAGATAGCCGCAGCCAAAGGTCTACGTTCTGCATTGGTCACTTTCCCTGTTCATCCCCGAAAAGTGATGAATGTGGAGTATCGTCCGGAACTTCTGACTACCCCCGAAGAAAAAATAAGTCTGCTTGCAGACATCGGGGTAGACTACTGCCTGATGCTTGATTTCACTCCGGAAATTTCCCGGCTCACTGCCCGGGAGTTTATGACACAGTTGCTAAAAGAGCGTTATCAGGTGAAATGTCTGGTTATCGGCTATGACCACCGTTTCGGACATAATCGCAGCGAAGGATTCGAGGACTATGTATGCTACGGGAAAGAAATTGGTATAGAAGTAATTCGCGCCAAAGCGTATACCAGCAATATAGAAATAGGGAACGAACCCAACATTCCGGTGAGCTCTTCCCTGATCCGCAAACTTCTTCATGAAGGAGAAGTTAGCCTGGCCGCCCATTGTCTGAAATATGAATATTTCCTTGACGGGATCGTAGTAGGCGGCTATCAGGTAGGCAGAAAGATCGGCTTTCCGACTGCCAATTTAAGCGTAGATGATCCGGATAAACTTATTCCTGCCGATGGCGTATATGCCGTATGGGTAACGTTTGACGGGAAAACATACATGGGAATGCTAAATATAGGTGTCCGCCCGACGATTGACAATGGTCCGAATCGAACAATTGAAGTGAATATCCTTCACTTCCACTCGAATATATATGATAAATTCATCCGGCTCACTTTTGTAAAACGGACACGCCCTGAACTGAAGTTCTCCAGCATTGACGAGCTAATAACACAGCTCCATAAGGATGCTGAAGAGACAGAAACAATTCTTAAAAAATAGATTCTTATGCAAAAGTCATTTATGAGTATTTCTCTGGTGGTAATAGCTATATCCATGTTAGCTATGTTTATCTATAGTTTCTTTACCACTAAATAAAAAAGTAACATGAAGACGGCTATCAAACTTGTATTAATAGACCTTCTCATTGCGCAAATTGTTGCTCCTGTCCTGATTATGATTCCCTGTACGATCTATTTGTTAGTAACCACGGGAAATCTGGATAAGGTGTTCTGACACAAATGATTATGATCCCGGCGCAATTGGCCGGTCAGATTATGATGGGTATCTATCTGTGGAAGGCCGGCTACATCAGTACAAAGAAGGCAACATGGTTACCTGTGTCAGCCCCTTATCTGGTCTGTAGTGCCATTGCAATCCTAACTTGCGGGTTTGTTGTTTCCTCACTAATGAGTTTGCTGGATTGGATACCTAATATCATGGAGCAATCTTTCGATATTCTCCAATCCGGTTGGGGAGGGATTCTTGCAATAGCCATCGTAGGTCCTGTACTTGAAGAGTTATTGTTCCGCGGAGCCATCACCCACGCTTTACTTCAGCAATACAATCCGACTAAAGCAATTCTGATTTCGGCACTTCTATTCGGTGTCTTTCATATAAATCCCGCACAGATACTTCCGGCATTTCTGATCGGTATCCTGTTGGCATGGACTTATTATAAAACGGGTAGTCTGATACCTTGTATATTCATGCATATCATACTGGCAGGAGTCATTCCATATATGCAACGCATGACCTCTAATAAGTAGAGGTCATATCTTCAGGAACACAAATATAAAAGTCTGCTCTTCCTTTATTTTCTTCATCTAATTGGTCTATACTTTCCTGACGGACTGAACAGACAGTTTTAATCGTTGTCCCCGGACGATATTGAAGCAGATAAGGAATTATTCCTCCTTTAAAATCAGAATGGTAGTTCCCGTTAAAATGCAGGAATTTATCCTTTATATTATGAGCTATAAACCAGCCCATTGTTGCATCTTTGATAGCTTGCGCCTGTGCCAAATATTCCTGATTGCCTTTACTCTTACCCATCATCTGCATTAATGCAAAAGCACCACCTTCTTCTTCCTTGTAGGTAAACTGAATAGGAAGAGGCGGCAAGTATCGCTTTGCTTCATTAGATAATGAATCCAAATACTGTAAGCCATTATCTTTTACAACATTAGCATAGCGTCGTGGTACGTTAGTTGCAATAAATGGAATTTTATTCTCTTTTGCGAAAAAGACAAATGGAGCATAATCCGTACTATAATTATCCCACAACCGGGCTTCTGCCTCAAATCTGTCATAAGAAATCGCGCGACTCATGTATTCATCCAAAATCAGCTGATTATCCGCCTCAAGCATTTCAGCTCCCAACATCAGTTTTTCCTTATGAATAGCATATAGCGAACGGGTTATTTCATATTCCAGCCAATGAGTAATACAACAATTATGAATCTCGCCTATAAACACGACATCCGGTTGTGCCAACGCTTCAATAAGCTCATCATAGCCTATCTCCTTGCCTTCGGCATTAAACAATGTATATGCTCTCTTGTATCCTTTCTGAGCAAAGGCCGCTACTCCTATAGAACACAAAAGCAATAACCCACAAAATCTTGAGAAAAATAAATTATTCATATTTTTGATGTTTTCCAATATATAACAATACAAATTTATCGGGATTCGTAAAATGCTTAAATGCTTTCTGAATATCCACAGTGGATATGCTATTGAGACATTGTTCATATCGCTCAAAATCAGCGACAGACTCACCATTCTTCAGCAAATTCACAAGATTAGTACGCCATTCGGCAGAAGCCTCATCCGAAAGCACTTTTCGTTTTGTAACCCAAAAAGACTTTTTCAAAGTTTCCAATTCCTCTTCGCTCACTTTACTTGTACGAAGCTCATTTATAATCTGCTTTATAAGCTCCTCCACCTTCTTCGTATTTACGAAATCAACAGAGGCCGACAAATCAAAATAAAAGACTTGTTGTGGCAGCCCATTATAAAATAAAGAAGCGTATGGAGAATAGACTATATTCTCTCCTTCACGCAAAACACTTAACAAGCGGTTTTGCAAGATATCACGCATCAATTTCAGTGTAAGGCTATTTTTCAAGGAAGGCTGATAATTTCCACAGAAAACATAATCAAAGATAGTCTGCGTATCATTATCATTCGGAAATTCTTCTATGTAAGTTTTCTTAGGGAGCTTAAACGCTTTGTTGGGATAAGACACTGTATTTACTTTCGGCATACGTCCGAACGTCGCAGTTAACAATTCTTTGATGCTATCCGTATCAAACTTTCCTGTTACTACGAATGTCATTTGCGACGGATTGCTGTATAATGAACAATAATAATCTGCAATCTTATCCAGATCCAATCTTTCCAGATCCATTTTTGTTAGAGCCGGACGAGGTACCGTATTTCCCATTAGAGAATCCAGGCGGTTTGTCAACATACGATCAGAAGCACGTTTCATCATTTGTTCCAATACACTTTCCTTCCCGAAACGCTCCATTTCATCTTTACGAATCTCATCAAAATCCTCATAGCAAAGCTCCGGACGACACATCTTCTCGTACATCAAATTAAAGAGTTCTCGTGCTTTGGCAGCAGGAGACATTCCCATAATATCATGCCAATAATTACTGATAGCAATATTCATAGATATTTCTTCCTGTTGCATAAAAGAAGATAGAGTATCATAAGGAATACAAGCTACCCCTCCCATTTCCATATAACCTCCTGTCCCTTCATATAAAGGATAATCTTTATCTGATAAATCTGCTGTCCCTCCTCTTCCAAAAGCTGTCACAAAAATGGATTGACTTTCATCATTTGTCGGACGGAGAAGAATACGTAAGTCATTTTTCAGAATTACTTCTGTTATGTTAAGGTCTGCGTATTTCTTCTCACTAACTATATCTGAGGCCTTAAAAGGATAACTCTCAACCAGGCAAGCAGGTGTCACTACTCTTTCTTCTTTCACATCTTTACGTACATACGTAAAATCTTTCAACGGGTTCTTAATACCTTCATCCCATGCCTGAACAACTTCTTCTTTTTTAAGAGAATTTTGTTTACCTGCATTATTACGATAAGCCACCAATAAGGTTTGATCTTTGTATGAAAGCCACTCACGCAAAAGTTGTTGCAAAGTAGCGCTATCAGTCGCCCGTATCTTGTCCGCCAACTGTTTCATTTCACTATCTGACTGAATATAACGGTCGTCGGATATCACATAATCAACAAAATCATCACACCATTTAGAAGATAATTGAGTTGAGTTATCTACTTTCAAACGCCTCAGATGCTCATCAATAGCATCCTCCACTTCTTCCTGCTTAAAGCCGTTTTTCTGAATAGACTCCATTTCATTAGACAGTTCGGATACTTGTTGCAAGAGATTTGCCTTATCTACCCCGGAAAAAGCAAAAACAAAATGATTCTTATCAGAAAGAAACCATGCATCAGAAACATTGCACCGGATATTCTGGTATTTCAACCGGTTACTGATAGCACGTATCAATAAAGATCCGAGTTCCTTCTGATAAATACTGCCGATTGTATTACCAATCACACAAGGATGAGGAATCATCAGCTCCAACTCTGAACTACGCTCCAGATCATCCCCAATTTCATATAACTCAACTCCCGGGTCATAAGTCAATGGATAAGTACGATAGCCTTTGACTTCTTTACGAGGAATAGATGAAAACATTTCCTTGATTTGTTTTTCAATAGATTCCGGATCTACATTACCAACCACAACTACGGTAGCCATCTGCGGAGAATACCATTTTTTATAGAATTCAATCAACGTCTTACGGTCAATACTACGAATATCCTCGGAACTTCCCAACGGCATACGCTCCGTGAAATGGTTCTTTCCGATTTTTAATGCATAAAAATCATCCCCCAAGTCATATCCGCGCAATTCTTCCAAAATAACGCCCCGTTCCTTCTTCGTCCGCTCTTCTTCGAAAGTGATTCCGCTCAGCCAATCTTTCAAAATCAATAAAGTTTTGCTACTAACTTTATGGTCAGTTTTATCCATAGGCACTGTCAACATAAAGATCGTACGATCATATCCGGTTACCGCATTTATATCACGTCCAAACTTCATGCCCAAAGTTTCCAGATAGTCTACCATTCCCCTGCCAGGAAAATGTTTACTACCGGCAAACGACATATGCTCCAGAAAATGGGCGGCTCCTTTTTGCTCTTCCGACTCTTGAACAGAACCGATACGCATCACTAACCGGAATTCTGTTGTGTGAATCGGCGCCTCGTTAGGAAGGATTAAATAATGTAACCCATTAGCCAAGGTCCCTTCAACTGTATTAGGAGGTAAATTTACTTTTTTCTCCAAATGAGAAGCTTTCTGTTGTGCAAGCATATTCACGGGAAGTCCTCCTAATAGAACTGCCAAGAATAGAAAAACTTTAAACTTTGTCTGCTTAAACATGAATGGTCGTTTTATATATTATATTTATTCATTTAATGTATAAGTCACGCGAATCTGAGTATACCCTAACGAATTAACATGATCCCAAGGGAATTGAAAACTAAAGGTTTTCTCATTAAACATTCCTTTCGGTTCAATCCAGTCTGAAGGTTCATTCTCCCAATTGTCTTCATCAATAGACGAATACACTAAACAAACTGGATTTAAAGTTATTCCTTCCTCTATCAAATCACTAACACTCGCTTCCACCATATTATCTCCCTCCTGAACTAAAATCGTACCACCTTCGTCAGCCATTTTCTTCCAACGCTCCCAAGCGGTAAAAGAATATTCAAAAGGCAATGATTCTATTTCTTCATCCCAAAGATTTAAAGTCGGGCCTACGAATGAAAAAGTACCTTCATCCGGCAATAATTCCAAATTATCAAGAACTACACTAAATACTTCCTTACTCATGTCATAGCCAATCGCCTCCATCATAGAGACATATTTACTTCCTTCAAAAATCCAAAATTCATTCTCCACCGTTTCTTTTCTGTATATTTCCCACAAAAATGAAGTTATTCCCATTGGATTATCAATCATCTTAAGTATCGGACGATCTGCAGTAGCATTCTCACTCAATGTTATCATACTCTTTCCTTCAAAGGAGCGAGTCTCCGTATCACTAAATACTCCAACCTCATCTGCTGGGAAAGTCACCTCTACGCGACAGCTTACTTCACCCATAAAGCGATTAAGATTAAGCCTGTACTTCTCCATATAGCCATGAACAAACTCAATCTGTTGTTCGGTCAAGTCCGGCAAGGTTGGATTTGGCCTTACAGTCAGTTTCAATTCATTCCATGGTTGCATACGTTCGTCTGTATAATCCTTTACCTTTAAAGTTATCATCCTTTGGTTATTCAGCAAACTCTGACGATTGGAAAGTACCTTGAAACGCGCCGTCTTCTCTCCCGCCTTTATTTGTACTGCCCCATTTTCCAAGCGCAAAATATCATCTGCATTATCCAACAATTCGAAATTAATTACAGCATCATTTTCTACGGAAGTAGCCAGAAGTACATCAACAGTAATTGCACGTTCATCACTTTCCGAAAGTGCAGGATCATCGGAAGTACTCATTTGTATATAATTGCGTCCCTTATAAGTATAATCAATGTTGTTACTACAAGCTATAACAATCCAGGACAGACAAATCAAAAATATGAATAAAGAATAATATTTGTATTTCATAATCTTCTTTGTTTTTAAGATAGAAAAATTATCTATTCAGAGGCCACCCCTCATTTTGAGTCATATTCTCATTATATTTATATTCAGAACGAGGAATAGGAAAACACCAGCGATAATCGCTACTCTCAATTTTTACATCTTCACTGCTCCCCCATTTCGCTAACCGGGAAAGGCTTCCAGAATGTAAACGTTTCAAATCAAAATACAGTATACCTTCACCCGCAAATTCTTTCATTTTTTCCAGATGAATAGCCTGCAGCAGTGCATTACCTGTCAGTCCCTCATCAAGAGTCGTGGCTTGACAAGCTGCCAAATATTCATTCAATTTCCGAATTGCGACATCTTCTTTACCCACCATCCGACTATAAGCCTCGGTAGCTATGAAATAAGCTCCGGCATAACGCATTATATTTATATATTGTATACTTTCTGAATCCTTATTTACTTTATTATATTTACCTAGCAAATTCCTTTGTTCTCCTTCCATTTCAAAAGGATAAACATTGTATGTCTTCCGTATATCTTCCTCCCCATAAACAATCTGAGGATTCAAAGCGAAATAATCACCACTTGTTTCATTAAACTGAATGTCCGCATAATAACTCTTTGCTGTATAAAACGCAAAGATACGCTCCTTGCAAGAAGCAGTTTCCCACAAACGTTTATATCCCGCAACAGTAAACATATCATCTGTTGCCTGCTCTAATATTTTCTCTGCATAAATCGCAGCCTGTCCATATTGTCCTGCATATAATTCCAGTTCAGCAAGCAAATAATAAACCGCTGTTTGAGATAACCACCCATTTCTTTCCGGATCATTCTCCGTATCGGCCGCCTCTGTCAACAATGTACGGATAGCAGATACACAATCTTCAATAGAAGAACGTTTTGGAAATTCAAGTCCCAAACGTTCTTTCAAAACAATGCCATCAGCTTGCGGATCTTTGTCATAAGCTGGTGCAAACAACCTTAGCAAATTGAAATAACAAAGAGCCTTCAATGCTTTGCACTCACTTATTATAGCTGCTTTTGCACTCTCCTCCGAAGCATTCTCCAATACGATATTATCCACCCGTTCAAGCAAAGTATTGCAAGAAGCAATTGTATTATAATATTCCAGCCAGATAGTCTCCGCAAAAGAAGTTATAGAGTTATCCTGCCACAAATAAAGATTCTTCTGACTCATATCCTTTCCTGTAATAGACGTTTGACAAAAAGTCATCACCTAAGATAGAAAGTTCATATTCATAGTGCGGATATAGTAAATAAGCAGATGTCAGGAGCGAACGGGCCGTGGAAACATTAGTAATAGCATCAGGATCCGAATACTGGTCAGCAGGAGGAATATCAAGTGAACAAGACGATACTCCCGCTAAAATTCCTGATATGGCAGTAAATATATAGATGAATTTCTTTATCATAATCATTATTCTTTAAAAAGTCAGACTCATATTGAATGTATAAATAGGCTGCATACTACCCGCCAATGTACCACTTTCCGGATCCGATTCCTTATATGAGGTCCACGTAAACAAATTAGAACCCTGAAAAGCAAGCGTCGCATACTTTACAAACGGTAATGTCTTTCTTAAGAAATGAGGTGGCACTCGGTAACGAAGAGAAACCATAGAGAGCTTCAAATAATCACTCTTACCTACTGTCAACGAGTTCGGGTATTGGCTTAAATTGTCTTCTGCTACAGCAGATGTGTAAAAAGGAGTCGGATAAACTTTACCTTCATCTCCCGGTTTAAACCACATTTTATCTGTTTGTCCAGCAACAGCATTTTTATTTGAATCATCTTTATCACGCACATACGAATAGTTAAATTGGTGGATACCACCGTGTACATAATAGAAATCCATATCCAAATCGAATGATTTATAAGAAAGCGATAGTCCAAAACTTCCGCTATATGGAGGCGTAGAATGACCCAATGCTACCACATCTTCAGCAGTCAATGCTTCACTTGCTTGTTTTCCTTATTACCTTTCACCAGAAAAACAGGATAACCAGTCAAAGGATTAATCCCCAGAGAAGAAGGTCCGTAAATCATATCATACGACTTACCCACCTCATAATCAGGAAGCAATGCTTCTTCAGAGGTATATATTCTATCAGCATAATAAAGATCAATAACTTTGTTACGGTTATAAGCTATATTCCCCCGCAAACTAAGCAACCAATCGTTTGTATCCAACACTTTCATATTCACTCCAAATTCGAAACCTCTATTCTCAAGTATTCCTATATTACGTTTCAATGTAGTATATCCAGTAGAAGACGGAATCGGAACATCCAACAACGCTTGTTCGGTACGACGGTTGTACCAACTCGCCTCTAAAGTGATACGATCAAACAGACCTATATTAATTCCTGCATCAATAGACTTAGTCTGTTCCGGTTTCAGATCTTTATTATAAAGCCCCATTAAGTCAAGTGGACGCTGGTCTTCATAACTGTTAGTAGAATAAGCAAAAGTGGCTACTGTTGAAGAGACAGAGACGCCATTCAAATTGGCAGTATATCCATAAGAAGCTTTTAGGTTCAGACGGGTTAAAACGGGGTTATCCGACAGAAATTCATAATAACTAGGAGTCCAACCAATCCCCACTGCCCAAGCACTGTTCCAGCGTTTGTCGGAAGGCAAAATAGAGGAAGCGTCAGTCTTATAAGTACCATAAAGGTCATAAATATTATCAAAAGTATACCCGACAACAGCACCAAATCCCAACTGGGCATTTTTATCTTTCAACGCCCCCACTTCAGCTTTACGCGTTCCTTGAATAGATTGATTGATAGCAGCCGCAGATTTTATAGTTCCAACCCCATAACCAGTAATAGAAACATTATCCAACTGCGTCAGGTAATAATCTATATTAGCACCTAACGTCAGATTATGTTTCCCTGCATATACATTATTATAAGTCACACGAACATTAGTAGAAACATTGGTTGTCGTATTCTTTGATTTTGAATAAATACCACGTTGAATCTCAGGAACTCCCGTTGTCATTTCCGAATATGCAGTAGAAGGAGTAAATTGTTCTGTCTCGTCCAGCAAAAAATCCAGGCCGGCCACTGCCGCCACATCCAGTCCAGGTAATGGGTTCAAAATCAAACTGCCACTAATACCGGCTGTCTTTGCCGCATCTTCCTGACTGTACTGATTCATCAAATCATTGTAGGTACGTCCCGGATAAGAAACTAATTCGCCACTATCTTTTGTTTCATAAGGATTCAGTTCATAAACCAGTTGAGTAGGGTCCGAGGTTGTACCATTCGGTGTATTTGTCTTAGCATATCCCCCATTTACACTTAGCAATGCATAACCGATATGTCCCAATTTCTGGTCCATATTCATGCGCAAACTCATACGCCGTTTATCATTACCCGGCAAACGCCCTCCCTGTTGAGTATAGTTAGCAGAAACATAATAGGTTGTCTCTTCACTTCCTCCACGAATACTGACATTATGTTTCTGATAAAGACTATTCCGGATAAGTTCATGGAACCAGTCGGTATTAATATTCTTCAATTCATCCAGTTTTTGTTGTCCTGCCGCTATCAGTTGTGGCAAATTCGGATCATCAGCATGATATTTATTATAATAATCTGCACTATATCGGTAACCGGGAGTTTCTACATTTTGCAAACGACGTTCCAGTTCCAGCTTTTCTACAGAATTCATCATAGAAATTCCCCGACGGCCACGAGTAGTTATACCCATATCCAAAGTATAGGTAACCATTGTTTGTCCGCTAATTCCACGCTGGGAAGTTATTTCCAGTACCCCATTAGCAGCTTTTATACCATATAAAGCACAAGCAGCCGCATCTTTAAGTACCTTGATTTCTTTAATATCTTGAGGGTTCAGATTATAAAAAGTTTCCGAGCTTATGACCTTTCCATCCATTACATACAGTGGCTCATTGGTTGTGTTTCCCCTTCGTAAAGAGGAATTTCCCCTGATGCGTATCTCAGGAGCAGAACCCAGTTCTCCTGTATTTGTTACAATCAGCCCCGGTACAGATCCCTGCAAAGCCAAGCCCATATCAATCATCGGCTTACTATTAATACGCCGCATATCGACTTCTTGCACTACACCGGAACGAGCACGAATATCTATCTCGTTAATATTGGCTTTAGCAGTCACAACAACCTCATCCATATTATTAGTGTCGTCCGCCAAAGTTACTTCCAGCTTAGTCTGACCTTTATAAGTGATAGTTTTACGCCGCATACCAATAAACGAAAATTCAATTGATACACCTTGCTCCCATTTACCTGCTAGCACAAACTCTCCTTTTTCATTGGAGACTGTCCCATAAGGAGTATTTTTTACTTTAATGTTTACACCAGCCAAAGGCAAGTTCTGAGAATCATATACGTGTCCGGTTATTCGGTTTTCCCTCACTTGAGCTTGTACTAACATATAGAAAACCATACAAAACCAGAACAGGATTACTCTTTTCACATAATTTTTCATAAGCTCGCGTTTTATTCACTTTTTGCAAAAAATAAATAAAACAAAGTATCAAACGAAACTTATTATATTATATATTTTTAAACATTGGTCAAATAGACAGATTTCTTACTTTTTTCTAAATAAAACAACAGAAAAACTAGCAAAAAACTTCCATAAACCTATGTACAAGCTTTCCTGAATAAAATCTATAATTTTATAAAATTTTCACAAGATCAACAAGCATATCATAAAAAAGGGAAGTTTTTACTTCCCCTCTTTCGCTTTGAATGCTAATGCATACATTCGTATTTGTTTTACCATCGACAGCAAACCGTTGCTACGCGTTGGCGATAGATGCTCTTTCAACCCTATCTTGTCTATAAAATAAAGATCTGCATTTAAGATTTCATCAGGAGTATGTCCTGAAAAGACTTTAATCAGCAAGGCAATAATTCCTTTTACAATCAAAGCATCACTTTCCGCTTTAAAAACGATTTTACCATCCACATCATCCGCTTGAAGCCATACCCTGCTCTGGCATCCTTCAATCAGATTTTGTTCCGTCTTATATTTTTCTTCAAGTGGTTCCTGTTCATTTCCCAGATCAATAAGTAATTGATAACGGTCCATCCAATCGTCGAAGTCACTGAATTCCGCAATCACTTCATCTTGTAGTTCATTAATTGACATATATATATTGCTATTTACAAATTTCTAAATACTCTAAATAACAAGGAGATTATTTTTCATTGTAGATTACTTCCAATACAGTCTGCCCGACCGCCTTCAGTGTATTCCTGTCTATATGCTCCATATTATCATTGATAGTATGCCAGGTCGGGGTAAAACCACCTTCCTGATTGTAGGGAATAATATCGATCGTTTTAATACGTGCCAGGCGGTTGATAAACAAATGGTCATCCGTCACCCCTCCTCCGTCTTCATCAATGAACATTTTGCCATATCCCAATTTCTTGGCTGCTTTCCACACCTTTTTATTTATATCCGGCGCAAATCTCTCAGAATATGATTCTTTCAGGAAAACCGTATTTTCGCCACCTACCATATCGAGCAGGATACCAAAACGAGCATTATATCCCTGTACATGAGGGTTACGCGCCCAGTATTGTGCACCCAGACACCATGATTCTTCATTATCCTGGTCATGTGTACCATAATCTTCGGCATCAAGAAAAATAATGTCAATACCAAGTTCCGGCTGCCGTTGATTGACCAAACGGGCTATTTCCAACAGAGCTCCTACTCCGCTTGCACCATCATTCGCTCCCAGAATCGGAGTCTTGTGATTCTTTTCGTCAGGATCGTTATCGGCCCACGGACGTGTATCCCAGTGGGCAAATAAAGCGATTCTTTTTTTACTTTCCGGCTTATAAGAACCGATAATATTTCGCGCTTTCAACAAAGTACCGTTATAAGCAATCAGATCGGCATACTGATCGGTCACCTGCGCACCGAAATCTTTTAATTGCTTAGCCAGATAATTTCCACAAGCTACATGCCCCTTTGTATTAGGAACACGAGGACCAAAATCTACTTGATTCTTTACATACAGATAAGCACTATCTGCATCAAACTGTGGTACATTCACAACTATCTTTTCGTTTTGTTCACTTGTACTATTTGCCTTATTGCCACCTCCGCAGGAGAATGCTGATAATAACAAAAAGGCACTTACCAATACTATCATAATTTTCTTTTTCATCATCCTCTTTTCTATTAAAGTCTCAAAATTAGTCATTTTCATCACAGCATTGTTCAGATGAAATAGATTATTAACAAATAAACTTTAACTCCACATTTTTCTTTCCAACGGTCAATTCCACTTTCGCGCCATTGATAAGCGGCAAATTATGAGTCACATGACCTACCGGAAAATTAAAGCAAACGGGGTAATCATACTCTTTTACCAAATCCGCCAGAGCAGCATACAACTCTTTGCCCAGCGAACAATCTTCTTCATATTCCGTAAACTGTCCGACAATCAGTCCAGATAATTTTTCAAGTACACCGCCCAATTTTAGATTATACATCATGCGTTCAATGGCATGAGGTCGTTCGCTGACATCTTCGATAAACAGCACAGTTCCTTCTGCCGGAATATCATAAGGAGTACCGCGCAAACCGTAAGCTACCGCCATATTCCCCCCACGAAGAACCCCCTGCGTACTGCCCTGCTTATTCAACTTATGTTTCTCACAAGTATAAGAAGGCAAGTTTCCGAACAGGATATCTTTCAAATAGTTTGTACACGGATCATCCTCCGGCTCTACCGCAAGATGACGTGCCATTAACGAATGCAACGAAGCATATCCGTTTTTCTGAAACAGATTGTGCAATGCAGTAATATCACTGAAGCCCAACAACCATTTCGGATATTCACGAAATGCCGTAAAATCAATCTTATCTATCAGATGTACAGCTCCATATCCTCCACGACTACTAAGGATAGCTTTCACTTTCGGATCATCCATTGCATCCTGCAAATCTTTCAGACGTTGGCTGATCGTGCCGGCATATCGCCCGGATGAACCTCCGGCGTGCTTTCCCATAACAACTTTCACCCCCCATGATTCAATCCGTTTCTTGGCACCTTTCAGGAATTGTTTGTCTATCTTACTGGAGGGCGATACGATAACTACTTTATCACCTTTCTGCAAAAAAGGAGGAAATTGAATATCCATATATGTTCTTATTTTTTTGACTTCCGTTGATAAAAATGTACCCAGTCCACTTCCATTTCTACCGGAAGATCTTCAGGACCGACCGCTCCGACCCACGAGCCTCCCAATTGCATATCAATCAGCAGGTAAAAAGGCTGGTTAAAAGGGTATTGCCCTTCTTCTTTTGTTTGTATACGAGGATAGGTAAACGTATGCATATCATTGATATAAAATGAAAGGCTGTCCGGATACATTTCTACTGCGTAAACATTGTACCGGTCAGGATAAATAGGTCCCGTGGAATGAGACTTGGGATTTTCTGTGATGCCCAATGTGTAGGTATAATGAGAATGAACAGTCTGATAAGCAATTGAATCGTTATTCAAACGTTCCATAATATCAATTTCGCCACCGGACGGCCATGCCGCTTTTTCGGGTAACATCCAGATAGCCGGCCATGCCCCTTTCGCAGCATTCAACTTGGCACAAATTTCAATACGCCCGTTTATAAAAGCCTTCTTGCCTTTTGTATAAACACCGCCCGTCAAATAAGGAGCCGTGTCATTGGGCTGAACCTGATTGACGATACCTCTCAACACCAGTTTGCCTTCACGCATTGCATAACAAGAATCAAAGTCAGTCATGTAATTATTCCAATCCGACTTTCCTCGTGGAATCTTACTCCACACCTTTGAATCAAAATTCTTTTTTTGATTAAAGTTTTCTTTCCAGACCAAGGACCAACCTTCAGGAACCTTCGTCGTCTTGCACGAAATGAACAGCCAACAAAGGAGGATTAAGCTAACAAAAAATAGATTTTTAAACTGTTTCATGTCTTTTTTATTTCATTGGGGATTCATTTGCAAAAATACAGGAAAAAACGATTCCATGCATATCTATCGACCAAAACAAATAAAATATAGCAAAATGTTACATAATGGATGTAATTTTTCGGATTGCAATCGCTATTTTCTCAATCCTTTTTCTGATATTTGCTAAAAATCTAACGTTATGGAACCTATTCAAAGTTTTGCCCAATTGACGGCTCATCTCAAAAAACTAAATCATAGAAAACGGATTGCCGTAGTCTGTGCCAATGATCCTAACACGGAATATGCTATTACCCGCGCATTGGAAGAAGGAATTGCGGAGTTTCTGATGATCGGAGATTCGGCTATTCTGGAAAAATATCCTACACTCAAACAATATCCCGAATACATAAAAATCATCCATATAGAAGATTCGGACGAGGCAGCACGCGAAGCTGTACGCATTGTCCGTGAGGGAGGAGCAGATATTCTGATGAAAGGAATTATTAATACGGACAACCTGTTGCACGCTATACTTGACAAAGAAAAAGGATTGCTTCCGAAAGGGAAAATTCTTACGCATCTGGCGGTAATGGAAATTCCAACGTATCACAAATTACTTTTCTTCTCGGATGCTGCCGTTATTCCGCGTCCCACTTTGCAACAACGTATAGAAATGATCTGGTATGCTATATGCACGTGCCGCCACTTCGGTATTGAACAACCACGTATCGCCTTAATCCACTGTACGGAAAAAGTAAGCGCCAAGTTTCCCCACTCACTGGATTATGTAAATATCGTGGAACTTGCCGAAGCCGGAGAGTTCGGAAATGTAATTATTGACGGCCCGCTGGATGTACGTACCGCCTGCGAGCAGGCAAGCGGCGATATTAAAGGTATTGTATCTCCTATCAACGGACAAGCGGATGTGCTGATATTCCCCAATATAGAATCGGGTAATGCATTCTACAAATCTGTGTCCCTGTTTGCACAGGCAGAAATGGCGGGTTTATTGCAAGGACCGATCTGCCCAGTGGTACTTCCGTCTCGTAGTGACTCCGGCTTGTCCAAATATTATAGCATGGCAATGGCTTGCCTGCAAGTCTCAGGAGACTGTGAATGCAGAAAACAAATAAATCAAGTCCCCAATAATTCATAATTCAAAAATCAATATTGATGAAAATTCTAGTTATCAATCCCGGCTCCACTTCGACGAAGATTGCAGTATATGAAAATGAAACTCCGCTACTGGTCCGTAATATCAGCCATACAGTAGAAGAATTATCCGTTTATTCACAAGTGGTAGACCAGTTTGAATTTCGGAAGAATCTGGTACTCCAGGAGTTGGAAGCCAATAAGATACCTTTTGACTTTGATGCAGTCATCGGACGCGGAGGACTGGTAAAACCGATACCGGGTGGAGTATATGAGGTAAATGAAGCCATGAAACGTGATACGGTACACGCCATGCGCACTCATGCCTGTAACCTTGGAGGATTAATTGCAGACAAACTTGCTTCTTCCTTACCCAATTGTCGTGCTTTCATTGCCGATCCGGGAGTAGTGGATGAACTGGAAGATATAGCCCGTATCACAGGCTCACCGTTAATGCCCAAAATTACAATTTGGCATGCCTTGAACCAGAAAGCAATAGCACGCCGCTTCGCCAGAGAGCAGGGAACACAATACGAAGACCTTGATTTAATCATCTGCCATTTGGGAGGTGGTATTTCTATTGCAGTTCACCGCCATGGACGGGCTATTGATGCAAACAATGCGTTGGACGGCGAAGGCCCTTTCTCGCCGGAACGTGCAGGTACACTGCCTGCCGGTCAACTCATCGACCTTTGTTTTAGCGGACAGTTCACCAAAGATGAATTGAAGAAGCGTATTTCCGGACGTGCGGGACTGACAGCTCACTTGGGTACTACCGATGTACCTGTGATTATCAAATCCATAGAAGAAGGAGACAAAAAAGCGGAGTTCGTATTGGACGCCATGATTTATAACGTAGCAAAAGCAATAGGTGGCGCCGCTACTGTACTTTGTGGGAAGATAGATGCTATTCTCCTGACAGGAGGGATTGCTTACTCCGATTATGTCATTTCACGACTCAAAAAACGTATTTCTTTTTTAGCTCCGATCCATATTTATCCCGGAGAAAACGAAATGGAATCATTGGCTTTCAATGCGCTAGGGGCATTGAAAGGAGAACTTCCGATACAAATTTATAAATAACACAAACTTCCCATTCTTGAGTTTCACCGTTTTTATCGTATTGATAAAACGCTGATAATCAACACAAATCAATATGCTTCTATCACCCTCAAAGCAAATATATGGAAAAAAACACCTCAACTATTTTTTTTGCCTTAACGCCCTCTTTCTTTTAAAGGAGGGAGTATTTTTTAATAAAAGGGAGCGAAGCCCCCTCGACTTCACCCCTCACAATCTTTCTCCTCTCATTTCCTAATACACGGAGAAACACGTTTGAATCAAAAAAAGTTACACCTATAATTATAAACTATTCATCCACCTTTAAAGCTCCGGCAGGTCTTTATTTCCGGTCTTATTCACCGGCGAACCGTCAGCGTTTACTTGAATAGAACCATCGCCATTGCAAACAAAAGCATTTCCATAAATATCTCCTAGCTTGCCACCTTCTTTAATACACATCCAATAGGCTATTGAGAATTCCTCCTGCCCGTAAGAGAACTGGGTATGGGATGCAGAGAATATTGCCTTCCATTACATAATGAATACCTGTGCCTTCAAAAGCTCGGTCCAAAATTTCGGATACCGACTGATTGTTGGCAGCTACATTAACTACCCGTTTTACATCTACTGTTTTTTTGTTGTAGACAAACAAATAGTTGGTCTGTGACTCTATTTTAGAGAGTAACTCACTTACTTTCAGCGTTGAGTGGGGAATGCTGATTTTTACACTCTGAGAGTATCCATTCTCACAATAAGCTTGAAATGTTACGAACAGAAGAAGGAATAAAGTGATCTTCATAGTTAGTATTATTTGCTTAGATTCTAAACTTTTTGGGCAAAAAAGCCCTTTCAAAGAAATTTTTCTCATATCTTTGCAACGTGTTAAGTTAATAAATTGATTAAGGTCGATTTTTGACTGTTTCGAATCGGAAAGTATGGGGGTACTTTCCGATTCTCTTTTAATGAGATGCTATTGACTGTTATTCATAATTGTTATGCTTTTAAGGGTTAGTACTAATTTAAGGTATATATTTAGCGTGAGCTCATTTCTTTATTTTATAAAGATACTGTCTTTTTCGGCACTTATGGAGTAAATAAACGAATGATCTTTCTGAATTACTTTCAGTACGTGTTCCACCCCATCCTGATCTTTAAACTTACCCGTGCAACGATAATTCAGTACTTTCGGATTCTCCACAACGATCTTCACTTTATAATATTTCTCCAGTTTACCAAGCAACAGGTTAAAAGGAGTATCATCAAAACAGTATAAACCATCTTTCCAACGGAGATAATCAAAATCAGTAAAACGCTCCTTTCTGAACTTTCCGTCCCAGAAAATAAAAACCTCGTTCACCCCCAGACGTGTAAGCGAATGTTCGCTGCCTTTCGCATAGATATCGACAATACCTTCAAGCAAAGTAGTTGTAAATTCATTGCTACCCCGGTAAGCACACACATTAAAATGTGTTTCCACTACTCTCACCTGATTAGTTTCCGTATTTACATAGAATGGGATTTCTTTATTTTTCGCCACCTCGAAGTAAGCTCCTCCGTCTAGTTCCACATTCCTCTCATTCCGTCCGAAATCATGGGAGTATGTTAATGTAGGCTGTGCATTCAGCCATACTTTCGTACCGTCTGCCAAAGTAATCTGTGCTCGCTGGCCAGCAGGCACTGTCACTGTCTGCAGATGCGCTGTATTACCATAATGATACTCCTTGAATAAAAAAGCACAACTGATTGCTACTACTATAACGGCAGCTATACGGGCACTCTTACCTTAACATAGGTAAGATATGAGTACCCACAGCCACTTTCTCTCCCTTATTGTTTATTTTGGTATTGGTGAAAAGGGCAATATCGAACAACATATGTTCTTTCTGCAATGTCCGACGGTTTTCCTCCGATTCATTCACCCAGTTAAGAATACATTTTTCTTCCTCAACAGTAGTGTTACCCTTAAAATATTTATGTAATAACTCAACGGAAACTTTTGCAGAAAAGCAAAAGTTTAGACAAAAAAATAACCCGACTTCTAGTAATCGGGTTATTCTATATTATATTAAAACTGTCACTTTTTTACTTCTTTTCCGGTCTTGGCAACAAAACCTTTCTAGAAAGTTTGAATTTACCGGTTTTAGGATCAATATCAATCAATTTTACATCAATTTCGTCACCCTCTTTAATTCCGGCTTCTTCCACTGTTTCCAAACGTTTCCAGTCTATTTCAGAAATGTGCAGCAAACCGTCCTTACCCGGCAAAAATTCGATGAACGCACCGTAAGGCATGATAGAACGAACCTTACCTTTGTACACTTCACCCACTTCGGGAACAGCAACAATTGCCTTGATCATGCGCATTGCATCGTCAATACATTTCTTATTAGTACCTGAAACTTCGATACGTCCCACACCTTCTGTTTCTTCGATAGTGATGACAGCACCGGTCTCTTCCTGCATACCTTGAATTATTTTACCACCAGGACCAATCACAGCACCGATAAATTCTTTAGGAATTGTCATGGTTTCAATGCGGGGAGCATGTTCTTTCAAGTCTGCACGCGGTTCAGCGATTGTTTCAGCAATCTTATCCAAGATGTGCATACGCCCTTCCTTAGCCTGGTTCAATGCACGTTCCAAGATTTCATAAGACAGACCGTCTACCTTAATATCCATTTGCGTAGCAGTAATACCATCTCTTGTTCCAGTCACCTTGAAGTCCATATCTCCGAGGTGGTCTTCATCACCGAGGATATCAGACAATACTGCATATTTATCTTCACCTGCATTCTTAATCAGTCCCATTGCAATACCTGATACCGGCTTCTTGATCTTCACACCTGCATCCATTAATGCCAATGTTCCGGCACATACGGTAGCCATAGAAGAAGAACCGTTAGATTCAAGAATTTCTGAAACAACACGTACTACGTACGGATAGTCAGCAGGAATCTGTCCTTTCAAAGCGCGCCAAGCCAAGTGGCCATGACCAATTTCACGACGACCTACGCCGCGTTGTGCTTTTGCCTCACCAGTGGAAAAAGGAGGGAAATTATAATGTAACAGGAAACGTTCTTTTCCGTGTTCCAATACATTGTCAATAATCTTTTCATCGAGTTTTGTACCCAGTGTGACAGAAGTCAGTGATTGAGTTTCACCACGAGTAAAGATAGCAGATCCGTGAGGACCGGGTAGGTAACCTACTTCACACCAAATCGGGCGAATTTCGGTAGTTTTACGACCATCCAGGCGTTTGCCTTCATCAAGAATAGAACGGCGCATTGCTTCTTTTTCTACATCGTGATAATAGCGGTCGATCAAAGCCGCTTTTTCTTCCAGTTCCTCTTCTGAGAACTGAGCCTTAAACTCTTCACAAATAGCTTCGAAAGCAGCAAAACGTTCATGTTTATTGTTATTTCCGGAAGCAGCAACAGCATAAGCCTTGTCATAACAAGCTTCACGAACTGCCTTACGCAAGTCTTCGTCGTTTACCTCATGGTCATATTCACGTTTTACGGTTTTGCCAACTTCTTCAGTCAACTCCATCTGAGCTTTGCAATGTACCTTAATTGCTTCGTGAGCCACTTTCATAGCCTCTAGCAATTCTGCTTCGGATACTTCGTGCATTTCGCCTTCTACCATCATGATATTTTCATAAGTAGCAGCCACCATAAGGTCCATATCAGCTTTTTCCAGTTGCTCAAAAGTCGGATTGATTACAAACTGACCGTCAATACGCGCTACACGCACTTCGGAAATCGGTCCGTTAAATGGAATATCTGAAACAGCAAGTGCTGCAGAAGCTGCAAGTCCTGCCAATGCGTCCGGCATATCTACACCATCTGCTGAGAAGAGGATGATATTTACATATACCTCTGCGTGATAATTATCGGGGAATAAGGGGCGGAGAGCACGGTCAACAAGGCGGCAGGTCAGGATCTCATAATCAGAAGCCCGACCTTCTCTTTTGGTAAAACCACCGGGGAAACGGCCGAATGCCGCAAATTTTTCTTTGTACTCTACCTGTAAAGGCATAAAATCTGTTCCGGGAACTGCATCTTTAGCGGCACAAACAGTAGCCAACAACATGGTGTTTCCCATGCGTAGCATTACAGAACCGTCTGCCTGTTTTGCCAACTTTCCCGTCTCGAGTGTGATGGTTCTTCCATCAGGTAACTCGATCGTCTTAACAATTGGGTTAATCATAAAAATTGTTTTATCTATACTTTTCTTTCAAAATTCCTGCAAAGATATACATTTCTCGTTGTAATCAGGTGGAAATGAGCTAAAAAGTTAGTTAGTAACTGATTTTTTTTCTAAATTAGGATGAAGAACACTGCAAAATGCTTTGACTAATCTCGAAAAGACGTATATTTGCAACTCTTAAAAAACACACGAGATATGAAAAAGATAACTTTTGTAGCGCTTGCCGCACTTACCATTACAGCTTGTAGTTCCGGTCCTAAATTCCAAGTGAACGGAGATATTTCAGGAGCCGACGGAAAAATGCTTTATCTCGAAGCGTCCGGCCTTGAAGGGATCGCCGCATTGGACTCGGTCAAACTGAAAGGAGAAGGAGCATTCAGTTTCAAACAGCCCCGCCCCGAATCACCCGAATTTTACCGTTTGCGAATAGACGACAAAGTCATTAACTTTTCTGTCGATTCTATCGAAACGCTCCAGATAAAAGCACCGTATGTAGACTTTTCAACTGCGTACACCATAGAAGGTTCCGGAAACAGCAACAAAATAAAAGAGCTAACGCTGAAACAAATCGCTCTTCAAAAGAATGTGGACGACTTGCTAGCTACATTACGCAACAATAATATCAGCCACGATATTTTCGAAGACAGCCTGGCCACGTTGCTCAATAACTATAAAGAGGATGTGAAAGTAAACTATATATTCGCAGCACCGAATACGGCAGCCGCTTATTTCGCCCTGTTCCAAAAGCTCAACAACTATCTGATATTCGATCCGTTGAACAACAAAGACGATGTGAAATGTTTTGCAGCCGTAGCTACCAGCCTCAACAATACATATCCCGATGCAGTACGCTCCAAGAACCTTTATAATATCGTTATTAAAGGTATGAAAAACACACGTCAACCCCAGGCAAAAGCACTGGAGATTCCACAGGAAAAAATTGTAGAAACCGGCATCATCGACATTGCTTTGCGCGACATACACGGGAATGTGCGCAAGTTGACTGACCTGAAAGGCAAAGTCGTATTACTCGACTTCTCCGTATTCCAGTCACCGGCAGGCGCTCCCCACAATATGTTGCTTCGCGAACTATATAATAAGTATGCTTCACAGGGATTGGAAATTTACCAGATCTCTCTCGATGCGGACGAACACTACTGGAAAACGGCAGCAGCCAACCTCCCTTGGATATGTGTGCGTGACGGCAACGGAGTTTATTCCACCAATGTAGCTGTATATAATGTTCGCCAGGTTCCATCTATCTTTTGATTAACCGCAACAACGAATTGAAACTTCGTGGCGAGGATATCAAGGATTTGGAAGCATCCGTCAAGTCATTACTCTAAGTTGTTATAAATTAGCATATTTCATTTAAATATGTTACATAGCAGCATTTTTTGCTTGACACGTATCACTTAAAAAGCTATCTTTGCAAAGAAATAATGAAAAGAGGGTTCCAACATGGCACATGTTGGAATTCTTTTTTGTTTATATGACCATTTAAAACAATTAAAGGAGGAAAACATCATGGCTTATATGTCAGAAGAAGGTTACAAGAAACTTATGGCGGAACTGAAAGAACTGGAAACAGTGGAACGCCCGAAGATCTCCGCGGCAATAGCCGAAGCAAGAGATAAAGGAGACTTGTCAGAAAATGCAGAGTACGATGCAGCCAAAGAGGCACAAGGTCTGTTGGAAATGCGTATCAACAAACTGAAAACAGTGATTGCGGATGCAAAAATCATTGATGAGTCCAAGCTCAAAACTGATTCCGTACAGATTTTAAATAAGGTGGAACTGAAAAATGTAAAGAATGGTATGAAGATGACTTATACCATCGTTTCCGAAAGTGAAGCTAACCTGAAGGAAGGAAAAATTTCAGTAAACACCCCGATTGCACAAGGTCTGCTTGGCAAGAAGATCGGTGATGTAGCAGAAATTACAGTACCGCAAGGCAAAATTGCATTAGAAGTAGTAAACATATCCATTTAACGTTAAGGCAGGTCTCCGTATGAGGCTTGCCTTATTTTATCAATAAAAGTTATGGCAACAATATTCAGCAGAATCATCGCAGGCGAAATCCCCTGCTACAAGGTGGCGGAAAACGACAAGTTCTTCGCATTTCTCGATATCAACCCGTTGGTAAAGGGACATACATTGGTAGTGCCCAAACAAGAAGTAGACTATATTTTCGATTTGAGCGATGAAGACCTGGCTGCAATGCACGTATTTGCAAAGCAGGTAGCCCGTGCCATCGAAAAGGCCTTCCCGTGCAAGAAGGTGGGTGAAGCAGTGATTGGACTGGAAGTTCCTCACGCACATATTCATTTAATCCCTATCCAGAAGGAATCGGATATGCTGTTCTCTAATCCGAAACTGAAATTGTCGGACGAAGAATTCAAGTCTATCGCACAAGCAATCAACTCCTCTCTATAAAACATGATGACAAAATAACGAAAGGCGTCTTGCGAAGGACGCCTTTTTCTTTTCCTGCTTCTTTCAGAAAAAACTCTCATTTTTTCAACGGGTCCGGAGACTTGTCACGGCTTTCGGCCACTTCAACCAGATAAACACCGGCACAAATAAACACTATGGCAAAGGTCTGCGTCCAACTGAAACGGTCCTGTCCGATAGCTAGTGAAGTGATAGTAGCAACAATCAGAATCAGATAGCCATAAATGGCAACAACGGTTGTTTTGAGATATTTCAATCCGATCGGAATCAGCAAATAACTGACTGTGGTAGGAAATATCAATACAAACATCAGTATCAAGAAAGGTTGCCAATGGATAGGTATTGTCAGTACAGGAGCATCAAAACCGGTGATAGCCGTAACAATCAAACCGGTAATGGCGGCTCCCGTAAATGTATAACGCAACATCGTCATCGCTCCCACGTTTGCAAGGATACGTTGGCTCATTACCAGATAGACAGCATAAGCTACGGAACTAAGCAAACAAAGCATATTCCCTGTAAATGCATCCGAAGCAAGGTCGTCACTTTTCTGAGTCAAGATGCACACCAGAGCTCCGACCAGCCCGATAGCCATACCTACTATTTTTTTTACTGACACCTTTTCTTTATAGAACACAATCATAATCACAAACACCCAAATAGGTTCCAAACTAGTAAAAATAGAACTGGAAACAGGCGTAGTCTTACTCAACCCGATAAGATAAAGGAACATAAAGCCGTACAACCCAAACGCCCCCAACAGAAGCAACAGGATTTTTTCTTTCGGAGTGGACTGTTCCTTCGGCATGAACCAACCGATAATCCAAAAAGCGGCCGCAGCAAACGTACAACGGATTGCCGCTCCCGTTAGCGGACTCATCCACAACGGAAGAAGAAATTTCAACGCATTCATATTAAAACCACCGAATATCTTTGAAACGGCCATGCTGACGTTAGCTTCCAGTTTTTTATTTCTCATCTTTATTTCAATTGGTCGTTAAACAAAAAAGTATCACGGCAACGGTATGCCCAGAAGAAAGTGCCAACAGTAATCAACAGATTGAAGATAAACGGAAATTCCTGCGACTGTGTATGAAATACCCATTGCAGAAAATCACCAATGAAAGGATAAAGCAAAATTGCCAGATAATTCATCATCATCACAAATGCCAGTGCCATTGTTGCCTTCTGTGGAAGCGCCGCATGAGTCGTTTTCTCGTACAACATAGGCTGAATAACGCCATATCCCAATCCGACAAGCAGACAACCCGGAATAATGAGCCACTCCAACGGAGCTATCCAGATTAATAACAACCCTAAAGCTATGGATAACAGACTATATGCCTTGGTACGTTCTTTTAGAAGGCCGACAATCTTATTCAAGCAGAAGCCCGGAGCCGTAATAGCCAGGAAGAAAAGCGAAATCATCAACCCCGAATTACCGCTGGAAAAATGATGTTTTTCCATTAAGAAAGGCAGATTGAAAATCACCACTACTACAATATAAGTAATTATCCCGTAAAAAGCCATTAACTGTATCAGATGCCTGATATGGATACCATATTTACCACCTCCTATATCTATGGATGAATCTTCGGCTTCCGAATCATCTTTCTGAGAAGAAGATACGGCAGCTTCCGGCTGAGTCGTCTTTAGATGTCCAACCAGCAGAATAGAAATCAAGGGAAGCAGATAGACCAGAAAAGGCAAATGCCAACTGACTTCTGCCAGATATCCGGTTACAGCAGTCGCTATAACCAAAGTAAAATTAGTAATCGCCGAACTTAACCCGAATTGCTTCACCCGATATGTACCCACAAAATACCTGGAAACCAATCCGGTGGACAAAGGAATAATCAACCCTGCCCCTACACCAAGCAAGGCACTTACCACTATTAATTGCCACATTTTATTGGAAAGCAAATATAACACTCCACTTGTTGCAAACAGCCATAGCCCGACTTGCAACACACGGACAAAATCAACTTTTTCCGTCAATTTACCACCGAGCAATATAAAAGGGATAATCAGCAACGATGGCAACGAAGTCAACATCTGAATATCCAGATCCGTAGCTTTTGGAAATATTTTTGTAAGATCACCCAAAATAGGTGAAACAGCCAACCCTGGCAGAGACGTCAATGCCGAAATAGACCATATAGCTATTAAAGTTATGAGAGGGATCGTCCCTTTACCTGTCTTTATTTTCATATACTTGCTCGTTAAAAGTTTAGATTGGAAGAACAACAATACTTCCGGTATAAAGTTCAAAATAACAAGAAATGATTTTTGAAGAAAAAAGACATTTGCATGATAGACTCGAATGAAAATGAAGAGAAAAATATCCAGAATCTGAACGAAATTCCCCCAAAAGACCACCTGAAAACTATCAAAAACCACCTAAAAACTATCCACCGATAGCTTTTGGGTCAAAATCCGTCGGATTCTACCCCGTCGTATCTGAAAAAATGCCGTAAACTTGCATCATCGAAATTATTACAACGAATACTCACAATTTAAAAAGCAACGCATATGAAAAGTTTAAGCTTCAGAAAAGATTTAGTAGGAGTACAAGATGAATTACTCCGGTTCGCTTATAAACTGACAACCGACCGTGAAGAAGCCAACGACCTCTTGCAGGAAACATCCCTGAAAGCTCTGGATAACGAAGAGAAGTATACGCCCGATACTAATTTCAAAGGATGGATATATACACCATCATGCGCAATATCTTTATCAACAACTACCGCAAAGTAGTTCGCGACCAAACATTCATCGACCGGACCGATAACCTTTATCACCTGAACCTGCCACACGACGCCGGTTTTGAGAGTACAGAAAACGCATATGACCTGAAAGAGATGCACCGTGTGGTCAACACACTTCCTAAAGAATATAAAGTCCCGTTCGCGATGCACGTTTCCGGCTTCAAATATCGTGAAATAGCAGAAAAGCTGAATCTTCCGTTAGGTACGGTAAAGAGCCGCATATTCTTCACCCGCCAAAAATTGCAGGAAGAATTAAAAGACTTCCGCTAAACGGCAAAGAGTCCGGCGTCTATGTTGAAACGCCATAGGTGATGCCAAAACAGAAGTGTTTGGATCAAACAGAATGTTGCAACCCTCTCCGGTAGAGAAGATCCCTGATGGACCTACTACTCCCGAGATTGCTTATCAGATGGTAAAAGACGAAACTTTCGCTCAAACTCAACCCCGTCTAAACCTGGCCACTTTCGTTACCACTTATATGGACGATTACGCCACCAAGCTGATGAACGAGGCGATCAACATTAACTACATTGACGAAACGGAATATCCCCGTATCGCCGTGATGAACGGAAAATGTATCAACATCGTAGCAAACCTGTGGAACTCTCCGGAAAAGGATACTTGGAAAACAGGTGCGCTGGCCATTGGTTCAAGTGAAGCATGTATGTTGGGCGGTGTGGCAGCTTGGCTGCGTTGGCGTAAAAAACGCCAGGCTCAAGGCAAACCTTTCGATAAACCTAATTTCGTTATCTCAACAGGTTTCCAGGTAGTGTGGGAAAAGTTCGCACAGTTGTGGCAGATTGAAATGCGTGAAGTACCTTTGACCCTTGACAAGACTACTCTTGATCCGGAAGAAGCCTTAAAGATGTGTGATGAAAACACCATTTGTATCGTACCTATTCAGGGTGTGACATGGACCGGACTGAACGATGACGTAGAAGCACTGGACAAAGCTCTCGATGCTTACAACGCCAAGACCGGTTACGACATTCCTATCCATGTAGATGCTGCCAGTGGTGGTTTCATCCTGCCGTTCCTCTATCCTGAAACGAAATGGGACTTCCGTTTGAAGTGGGTTCTTTCTATCAGTGTCAGCGGACATAAATTCGGTCTCGTTTATCCGGGTCTGGGTTGGGTTTGCTGGAAAGGTAAAGAATATCTGCCCGAAGAAATGTCATTCAGCGT